>OCHV01001570.1_pt1 | contig 14481 bp, 8 predicted proteins | sample 1538461 | NCBI WGS metagenome assembly OCHV01 (sample SAMN04571692, study PRJEB22368) | human gut metagenome | biome: human gut; material: stool | host: Homo sapiens | place: Luxembourg | collected 2012-08-03 | reverse complement strand
TGTTATCGATAAATTAAGCCAGCGTAAAGGTGAGCTTGTCAATATGAAACCGATCACCGGCGGTTACACCCGTCTGGAGTTTAATATTCCATCCCGTGGTCTCATCGGTTACCGTGGAGATTTCATGACAGACACCAAAGGAAACGGTATCATCAATACCATGTTTGACGGATATGAGCCATTCCGCGGTGAGATCGCTTACCGTTCTACCGGTTCCCTGATTGCATTTGAGACCGGTGAATCCGTAACTTACGGTCTGTTCTCCGCACAGGAGCGTGGTACGCTCTTTATCGGACCTGGCGAAAAAGTATATTCCGGTATGATCATCGGACAGAGTTCCAAAGCCGAAGATATTGAGTTAAATGTCTGCAAGAAAAAGCATCTGACCAATACACGTTCCTCTTCTGCAGATGAGGCACTGACTCTGGTTCCGCCTCGCAAATTAAGCTTAGAGCAGGCTCTTGACTTCATTGATACCGACGAGCTTCTTGAGGTAACTCCGGAAAGCCTGCGTATCCGCAAGAGAATTCTGGATCCTACGATGCGCAAGCGTGCTTCCATCGCCAAGAAAAATGCCATGAAATAAATAACAGGCAAAAACATACACTTACAATTACTCCACCTCCATGGTGGAGTAATTTTTTACAGGAGACGTTCCATGGATTTGAAGAATTTTACAAAACATTTGATTTATCAGAGTGCAAATACACAGATCCCGGATAACTTCAGCCGGTTTCAGATTCTGCATCCGGAATATTCGGCTCATGAAAGCGTTGTCAAAACCTATCCGCTTCCGGAAAATGAACATCTGTTTTCCCTGCTGTGGGATATTCATGACGGACATATGCTTTCTGCAACGATTCTGCCCTCCCAGCCCTCGTTCCTTTATGAAAAAGAGTTTACACCCGGCATGCGCACGCAGATGCACTCACACGAATATCTGGAATTGTTTTATATCATTGACGGAGAATACCGGCAGAAAATTCTGGGCAATGAATTTACTTTTCACCGGGGTGAAGTCTGCCTGATCGACAAAAACTGTCTGCATCAGGAAATCATGGAAGGAACTTCTGCCACACTTCTGTTTCTTGGCATTACCAATGTGATGTTTCAGGACATTATGAAACGGCAGATTACAACAGAGCGTATCAGCTCGTTCCTGAAGATGGCACTGATGGAACAGAAATCGCTCCAGCAATATCTGCATTTTCTCCCTCAGGCAGAGGAGGCAGTCTCACAGATGGATGAAACCATGACATCACTTCTTTTGGAATTACAGCGTCATGATGAGGCTTCTCCGATCATCTGTCGGGGACTTCTCCTGCGCATTTTTCGTATTTTAAATACACAATATGAATTTTCGCTGTCAAAAAAACTGCGACAGAAAATGAACTGGATTTTATATGAAGAAATTTCTGATTATATGAAGCAGCATATGAAAAACATTTCCATACGAATGCTCTGTGAAGAATTCCATTTTCAGGAAGATTATTTCAACCGGTTACTGAAAAACCGGACCGGAATGACTTATACGGAATATCTGCAGCATCTGCGTCTGCAGAAAGCCGAAGAACTGTTGCTGCACACCAGACTGACAATCGATGCGATTGCTGCCGAAGTCGGCTACAAAAACAAAGGATATTTCTACAAAATATTTACGGAACGGCACCGGATGACTCCGGCACAGTTCCGCAAAGAATCCTGTTGATATTTTATTTTATAAATCCCATTTCCAGTCACGGATCTCCGGCATATCAACACCATACTCATGAATGTACTGCTTGTGTTCTACAAGCTTGTCATTCATTTTCTGTGTCAGATAAGCGCCACGATTTCCTAACTGTGGAAGATGCTCAATTACGCTCTTTACCAGATGGAAACGGTCAATCTCATTCTGTACACGCATATCGAATGGTGTTGTGATGGTTCCTTCCTCCTGATATCCGTATACATGAATATTTCTGTTGGTACGACGATAGGTCAGCTCGTGGATCAGTGTATGATACCCATGGAATGCAAAGATGATTGGCTTATCTTTGGTGAACAGTGCATCGTACTCTGCATCTGTCAGACCATGCGGATGCTTGGTGCTTGGCTCAAGTTTCATCAGATCGACAACATTGATCACGCGAATCTTAATCTCCGGCATTGCCTTTCTTAAAATCGTAACTGCTGCTAATGTCTCCAGTGTCGGAGTATCTCCACAGCATGCCATAACCACATCAGGCTCCTGTCCCTGGTCGTTACTTGCCCACTCCCAGATGCCGATACCCTGTGTACAATGCTTTACTGCCTGTTCCATAGTCAGCCACTGCTGTCTCGGATGCTTGGATGTAACAAGCACATTCACATAATCGCGGCTTCTGATGCAGTGATCAAAGCAGGACAGCAGACAATTGGTATCCGGTGGCAGATAAAGACGTACCACATCTGCCTTCTTATTTGCAATATGATCTAAAAATCCCGGGTCCTGATGGGTAAATCCATTGTGATCCTGCTGCCATACATTGGATGTAAGAATCAGGTTCAGGGAAGCAATGGACTGTCTCCACGGAAGCTGATTACATACCTTTAACCACTTTGCATGCTGTGCACACATAGAATCTACCACACGGATAAATGCTTCATAACTTGCAAAGAATCCATGACGTCCTGTCAGAAGATATCCCTCTAACCATCCCTCACACATATGCTCACTTAACATAGAATCCATAACACGGCCATCTGTAGCAAGGAATTCATCGGAATCCAGTTTTTCATTGTTCCAGTCACGGTTTGTCTCCTCAAAGACTTTCATCAGACGGTTTGACATTGTCTCGTCCGGTCCGAAAATACGGAAGTTCTTGGAATCCTCATTCAGTTTGAAGATATCACGGACAAATCCGCCAAGTTCTACCATATCCTGTGCCTCAACGCTTCCCGGCGCCGGAACATCAAGTGCATAATCACGGAAATCTGGAAGTCTTAAGTCACGTAAGAGCTTACCACCGTTTGCATGTGGGTTAGAACCGATTCTGCGGTCTCCGGTCGGTGCAAGTGCTTTCAGTTCCGGAATCAGTTTTCCATTCTCATCAAACAATTCTTCCGGATGGTAGCTGAGTAACCACTCTTTTAACATTTCCAGATGCTCCGGTTTGTCCATCATGATCGGAACCTGATGCGCACGGAAAGATCCCTCGATCTGCTTTCCGTCTACAACCTTTGGTCCTGTCCATCCCTTTGGAGTACGAAGTACAATCATTGGCCACTTTGGTCTTGTGGTATCGTGGTTTTCTCTTGCATTCTTCTGGATCGCCTTGATTTCGTCCATAACGGTATCAAGTGTCTCTGCCATCTTGCGGTGCATGGTCATTGGATCATCGCCCTCTACAAAATATGGTTTCCATCCGCATCCATCAAAGAAATGCTCAAGTTCTTCATGAGAAATACGTGCAAGAATGGTTGGATTACTGATCTTATATCCATTCATATGAAGGATTGGAAGAACCGCTCCATCGCTCTCCGGATTTAAGAACTTATTACACTGCCATGAAGTTGCAAGAGGTCCGGTCTCGGACTCACCGTCTCCCACGATACAGGCAGCAATCAGATCCGGGTTATCAAATACCGCACCAAACGAATGTGCCAGGGAATATCCCAGCTCACCACCTTCGTTGATGGAACCCGGAGTTTCCGGAGCTACATGGCTGGAGATTCCTCCCGGGAAAGAGAACTGCTTACACAGTTTCTTCAGTCCATCCATATCTTCTCCGATATTTGGATATACCTCGCTATAGGTACCTTCCAGATAAGTATTGGCAACAAAGAAGTTTCCGCCGTGTCCCGGACCGGAAATTAAAATCATATCCTGATCATACTTTTTGATCACACGGTTTAAATGTACATAGACAAAGTTCTGTCCCGGTACGGTTCCCCAGTGACCAACAATCTTTTTCTTTACCTGATCTCTGGTAAGCGGCTCTCGAAGAAGTGGATTATCCAGCAGATATAACTGTGCGGCACCAAGGTAATTGGCTGCGCGCCAGTAGGCATCCATCTTCTTCAGGTAATCTTCGGTTAACGGCTGTTTTTCAACAACATCTGACATCCTGACTGTCCTCCTGTAAAATCATATTATCATTAGATGCCTATATTTTAGGAAATCCATCCATATTCCACAATTTCCTATTCCCATTAATTTTCCAAAAAGTTACCTGTTCCGACTTGTATTTCCTGTTGTTTACTTATTTTTTCATTTATTTCCATTAAAACCATAGCCAAAAGAAAGGATTATAAAATTTCACACACAGCGATTACAGTTTTCCGTATACCTCCATAGGGACATATGCCCGAATGGAAATTCCTTCCGGCACATACTCTTCTGAGACAAGTTCTCCCTTATTTCGTACAAGCTGCAATACACCTGCCTGCGCATAGGGAATCACGCGTTCAATATAAATTTTATCTTCTCTTAACATTTCCTGCAGCACATCTTTTACTGCATCCAGTCCGGCATTTTCCGTTGCGGAAATCTGAAGAACATGATCCGCACGGAAATCCTGCAGTGGGTCATCATCGGTTCTGATATCGATCTTATTAAAAAGCGTCAGAATTTTTTTATTTTTAACGCCAAGATGATCAAGTGTCTCATAGACGATATACATCTGCTTGTCGCGCTGCGGATTGGAAGCATCCACTACATGAATAATATAGTCCGCATATTTGGCTTCTTCCAGTGTACTTTTAAATGCCTCAATCAGATGATGCGGCAGTTTCCGTATAAAACCTACCGTATCCGTCAGCAGCACCTGCTGGTGTCCTTCCAGCTCCAGCATCCGTGTCGTCGGGTCCAGCGTTGCAAACAGTTTATCCTCCTCTAAAACCTCTGCGTCCGTCAGATGATTCAGGAGGGATTTTCCGGCATTTGTATATCCGACAATTGCCACAACCGGAACTGCATTGCGCTCTCTTTTTGCTCTGGCAATTTCGCGGTGTTTGACCACTTCTTTTAATTCCCGGTTGAGCTGTGCAATCCTGTCATTGATCAGACGGCGGTCAATCTCAAGCTTTTTTTCTCCCGGTCCACGGGTACCGATTCCACCACCCAGACGGGACATGGATCTGCCAAGTCCGGTTAATCTGCTCAGGCGGTACTTCAGCTGAGCAAGTTCCACCTGAATTTTTCCCTCACTGGTTGTTGCACGGGCTGCAAAAATATCCAGTATGATAAGCGTCCGGTCCATCACCTTGGTATTTAACATCGTCTCCAGATTTTTTAACTGCGCAGGGGACAATTCATCATCACAGACAATTCCCGTTGCCCCCGTGTGCTCTAAAAGTTCTGCAATCTCTGCTACTTTTCCGGTTCCCACATAGGTTCCCGGATGGATCAGCTCCCGTTTCTGGATCAGCGTACCGGCAACCGATGCCCCCGCAGTCTTTACCAGTTCGGCAAGCTCAGCGAGCGAATCCTCTGCATCGTCTCCATCCTGCTCACTTACACCCACCAGAATAACTCTCTCTTTAAAATCTTCTAAAACAATTGGTTCACCCATTATCTAGTCTCCAAAAATGTATTCTCGTGTTTTGCTTCCTCATCATCCGGATAAGCCTTTAAATATTCCTTCATCATCTTTTTCGCGGAATCAAAGTCGCCACTGTACTCATATGCCGCAATGGCACTTTTCATGAGATTCTGCTTATTCGGCACTTTCTCCAGTTCCAGACCGGAATTAAAATAAGTCAGTGCATTCTTATAATTTCCATCCTGCATCTCCTGCATGCCAAGTTCATACAAATCATAGGATGTAGCCACTCCACTCTTTATATACTCCGCGATACATTTCTTTGCCTTGTCCGAATCTCCATTGGCGTCATATGCAAGTCCCAGATAATACGATGCCAGCATCTGCTTATGTTCTTTTGCTTTTTCCAGATAACTGATGGCATCTTTGTTTTCACCGAGCAGATAACTGATTCTTCCTTTATACAGTTCGTCTTCCGGTTTATCCCCTTTGATCTCCATCGCAGCAGACAGATATTTCTGTCCCTCATCCTTTTTCTCGTGCCGGCTCAAAGACTCATAGATTCCAATGTAGATTTCATAATTTTTTTTGCCTTGCTGCACAGCACTCTCAAAATCTGCCCTGCCCTTTTTTTCTTCTCCCATATCCATATAAAGATCTCCACGCAGATAGTATGCGCGTGCATCTTTATTATATTTGATAATGGCATTATACGTTGCAAGTGCATCTTTTGTCTTTCCGTCCAGTGCCTGTGCTTTTGCCTTGTAAAAACAGATATCCAGTTCTTTCTCCCCGATATGTCCGATCGACTCTCCAAGCGCATTCTGAAATGCCTTGACCGCATCTTCATACTTTCCGCTCTCCATGCAGGTAATTCCATACTGCCGATAGGCATCCTGTTCCTTTGTATCTTTCGTTCCGCATCCAATCACAGACAGCGCAAACACTGTTGCAAGCAGCACGGAAATGATTCGCTTCTTCATGTTCTATTCTCTCTTTCTGAAAACTACTTTTAGCATGCCACCGCTATATTTACCCAGTTGTCACCGATCCGCGGTCCATGCTCCCGGTAATAAGTACCACCGTAGGTAAATTCGTCCGGTTCCACTGCATAGGGAAGTCTGATCCAACACTTGGCAAATGAACCATCCGTGCCATACTCCGGGGATGTTGTGCTCAGATGCCGCCCATGCAGCCCCCCTTCAAATGCCGTCTTTGCAATTTTCTCATTTTTATTCATCAAATAATACATACCGTTCTCCTTCTTCATTCCTATATCTTACGGTATTTTCCGTACTTTTGCAATCATTTCAGAAAAAATGGGAACCGGACATCCGGTTCCCAGAAACAGCACTTATTTGCGCTGTGCTTTCCGCGCTTTTTTAAACTGATACATTTTTTCATCCGCATTATTGATACATTCATTGAGACTTTTTTCCCCGCAGAGAACTACCTCATATCCGATACTCGCTTCCACATCAAATTCAGCATGAAGACTTTTCGATATTTCATCCAATGCTTTTAAAAACGCTGCCTTTAAACTTTCAGCCTGCGTTTTTTCGCATCCCGGAAGCAGTACAACAAACTCATCTCCACCGTACCGCATGGAAACGGCTTCCGGTGGAAATACTTTACGAATCACATCCGCTATCCCACGAATTTCCAGATTCCCCATATCATGCCCAAACGTATCATTAATATATTTCAGATGATCCGCGTCAATGAACATAACCGTCACCGCTTTTTTTTGCAATCTGCATTTTTCATACAAAGGCTCTGCAAACTCCTGGTATGCCATACGGTTATACAACCCTGTAAGAGAATCCAGCACATACAACCGGGATAATTTTTCGTTTGCTTTTCGAAGCCTGAGTTTGCGATACAGATATTCCAGGGATTCCAGATACGTATTCATTGTTTCAAACAAGAACTGATTTTCAAGCATATAATCGCAGTCTGCCAGAACAACATACCCTACTTCCCGCTCCCGGAAATGCAGTGGTACATACACATACAATGAATATTCCTGCTCCATTCCCTTTTCACAGATCACGTGCATGGTATCCGGATATCCATCTGTAATATAAGAAGCCTCACCCGTGGAATCGCTCAATGATTCCTCCACCAGATCCTGATTCATCCAGATACGCACGCCTTTACAACGCAGACCACAGACACATTTTGTAAAATACTGTGCCATCTGCTTATAATCTTCACACTCGATAAGGTTGTGCTTTAATTCCATAATCTCATTGTGCAGATCAATTTCCCTCACTTCCTGAAAAATCCGGTCTTCAATATATTCACTCCTGCTTCTTACCTGTTCTGGTTTACAGCCACAACTATCCTGAAACAACATTTGTACAGGAACCGTTTTACAGTCAGCTGTTGTATTCTGCCCCCAGATCTGTACCAGAAGATCCATGGCTGCCTCAGCAATGACTTCTCTCTCGTATGACACCGTCGTAATCCGCGGTCTGTAATAAGATGCTTTATCAAAATTATCAAATCCTGTCACACAAAAATCAGCCGGAATTTTAAATCCTTCCTGCTGTGCCTGATGGCAGAGCCCCACCGCAATATTCTCATTTGCGCAGACAAAGGCATCCGGCAGCAGATGTTTTTCCTGAAAATGTATGAATGCACGGACACCGCTCTCCACTTCATAGCTTTCATTCCAGATTCTGTCATTTTCAAGCGGAATTCCATATCTTTGCAGGACATCTTCATAAGCCTGCCGACGCAAAAGATTTTCCTGGCTTTCTGCCGGTCCTCCCACATAGTTTAATGTTTTGCAGGAATGAGCCACTATCAGATGCTCCACCATCTGTTCCATTGTTGCGTAATTGTCCAGTCCTGCATGATACAATCCCGGAATTTTTTCAAGCAGCGATACTGCCGGTACCCCGGACTCCTGAATAATCCGTATGATCTGCTGCCTCTTTTTCTGATTCAGCATATTCGTAACTTCCAGAATAATACCATCAAACTGTGACAAATCCGGCAGATGGATGATATTGTATTCTCCTGCATTGAATTTTTCATCCCTGCTGAAATTTCCGAAACTGTGAAATACCGAAATTTCTATATCCAGCTCATGTTCTTTGATGTAATTCCTGCATCCCCGAATCCAGACATATGTAATATGTCTGCGCCATCCGTCTGCAATAATTGCAATTTTTCGTTTCATACCTTCTCCATCTGTGTCCTTTATTAAATAAAGTGTTCTGCTTCTTCACTGAGTACATCAGCTATTTTTTTATTATGCATGATTTGGCTGGAAATGTGTGAAATTTCTTCGGAAAGCGTGGCTGTATTTTTTGCAGCAAGATTAATACCTTCAGAGCCTTCTTCTACCGCCCTCTGAATCTGTGAAATATATTCCATTACTGACTCGGTGCGCTGTTTTAAATCTGCCGCCATCTGATGAAACTTCTCAACCACTTCATTAATATAGACTGCATCATCATTATACTGTGCCCCAGCGCACACAAAATTGTCATAATCCGGAAGTATATTCTGTTCCATATAAGTTACCAGCGCGTTAGCATTTTTTATCAATTCCTGCACGGTTCCAATCACGGTACTATTGATGGACTGGATATTAACCGCTGCGTCCCTGCTGGATTCCGATAATTTACCAATTTCAGAGGCAACTACTGCAAAACCACGTCCTGCTTCCCCTGCACGTGCTGCCTCAATGGATGCATTTAATGCAAGCAGATTGGTCTGATCTGCAATATTTAAAATATCATTAGTAAGTTCACTGACTTTTTCTACTTTTTTACTTTCCTGAATTGTTGTCTGCAGTTTTCCGATAATATCAGTGACAATTTCTCCCGTATTTTTTTTATTTAAAATTGCATCATTTTTGAGTTTATCCGCGTTCTGATCCATCGTATCTGAATAGGATAAAAGACCATCCGATTTTTCCGAAAGTTCTTTCGTACGATCTTCCACTTCTTTCATATTTTTTGTAATCCCGGAAACCATATCTGCAACGGAAATCATGGATGCCGATAATTCTTCCATGGCAGTGGAAATATCATCCGAATTTTCGTTTGAACTACGTACCTTGTCATCCACCTCCCGGATAATCTGGTTCATACGCAAAGAACTGTCTGTAATCCGTCCCATAACATTTTGAAGCGTATCAATAAATGCATTTACATTCCTTCCAACTTTACCAATCTCATCTTTTCCTGAAATCTTTAATCTTACAGAAAGATCTCCCTGATTTTTTTCAATATCTGCCACCATTTTCTGCAATGTGTGACTGATATAGTGCATCGGTCCTACAATCCCTTTCACACAAATCCAAAGAGAAAACAAAATCATAAGCATTGAAACTGCAACGAATACAATAGCAGAATTCCTTGAAAATTCATATTCTGCCTGCTGTACTTGTAATGAATGATTCATTGCCTGTTTCCGCATAGCAATCAGACTGCTGATTTTCTTTGCAAGATAATCTTCCGAAGGTTTCTGTATCACATTGATTGCCTCCGTTGCACCATCCGCATCGCCTTTTGAACTTGCGGTAAGGACCTGTTCCATTCCTTCTTTATACTTTTTAAAGCGATTTTGTAATGCCCCGAAATATTCTTTTTCCCGCGCTGTTTTTTTCTGTTTTTTATACTGTTTAAAATAACTATCCATAGATTCCAGCTTTTCATGGATGGTTGTTGCAAAGCTTTCTTTGGAAATAGAATTTTCCGCATCACAGTGTCCATACATATTTTTCCCCATGGATTCCAGCTCGGATGACATATCCATCAATAGTTCAATACTCTTCGAACAATCCTGCGAAATTACAACCCCCGCCTGCAACAGCCTTTTCGAATTTACAAGACTTGAAATACTTGCCAAAAGAATAACAATTCCCAAAATACAAATTGGCAGCATAACCTTTACTTTAATACTGATCTGATTCAACCACTTCATAGGTATTTCCTCTCTTTCTGCCTAAATTAATGGGATAATTCCGGATGCAATTGCTCCATCTTTTTATAAAAATCGTCCATTCCCTGCGCAAGTGAAATTTTACCTTCAAAATACGGATGCAGACACTGTTGAATCTGCTCATTGCAGTCCTTATCATAATCTGATATATTACTCATATCAATTTTCTTTGCAGCCTCTGCAAAAAGTGCAATATGATTTTGTCCACCAAGGAAATCCGACTGATAGTTACTTTTTGCAATCTCATCCATTGCTTTCTCATTATTGGTATAGTCCTGCGTATCCAATGTAATCTGCTTCATGGTTTTGATATCACACGTCAGACGCTTCATCAAATCCCTGATAAAAGGAATATTATCGGTTCCCTGCGCCGCACACATCCATGTACCGCCCCAATAATATGCCTGTGGACCTTCACACACGGCATAATCTCCGTAAATTCCATTTCCTTTTTCTGCGGGTTTACTACTGTCTGCCAATGCATTTCCCATCAGAGTAAAATTAATGCCCCAGGTCGAATAGAAAAAGCCAAAAACATTCCCATCCGGTCCCTGATCCTGCGTCCACTGCGGACTCCACAGTGTGGTATGATTGTTATAATCTTTTTGAGCATATTCCTTCGTCTGACGAATCCACTTCTTGATATTTTCATCTATAACAATCTTGTTACCGACCACCCAGGGATGTGAGACATTGTTGGAAAATGCCCGATAGGAATCATCATATCCCGATAACATTTTATATCCGGCGGCATTCATCTTCTGTGCAACCTGATCAAACTTATCCCAATCCTTCAGTTGCTTTTGTACCTGATCCGGATCGTCTGTACCCAATACCTTTTTTGCAATGGACCTGCGATACGCAAACAACCCCGGCGTTGCCTGCCAGGTCACTCCCTTTTGTATTCCATTTTCCGATACAATTTTCTTTGTATAATCATATTGCTGCTTCAGATCCTCATCGGTCAGTCCCACTGTTTTTTTTACATCAATGGAATTATCTGACTTTACATATTTTGATGCATAATCTGCCTCAATTAAAAACAAATCCACTTTGTCATCATCAATACATGTATTCTGCTCTTTTAATGCTTCATCCAGATTGATCTGATAGGCATTGTTATCACTGGAAATTATGACAAAGTTCACTTCAACATCGTGTTTTTTAGCAAGATCTGATGCATATTTGTCATAAATTTCCTTAAACTCATCATTCCAGCAATAAATATTTACAACCTGTCCTTCCTTACGTCCGGTATTTTTTTCCTGTCCGTTTTCTCCCGTACATCCACTTAATAATGCCGCACATATGACAATTGCTGCTACCTGTTTCCAACTCTTCTTTCTCATTCAAATGCCTCCTTTTATTACTCCTCTTCTTCCCCCTTTTCTTCCCCCAATATGCAGAAAAACGCCATGACACGCCCCCTGTCGTAAAAATGGATTCTGTCATGGTGTTTTTTCTGTTTTCTTTTTAAACTATCTTTCTGGTACTACTCTGTGATCTTCTCAAGAGAGAAATTCGTCAGCGTAATGTCTGAAGCTGGTGTATTATCACCACTGATTTTTCCCATGGAAATAAACATTTTCGAATCATTATCTGTGTCCTTCTGCATCGTAAATTCACAACTAACTTCCTTTTCCTCTGCTTCCCTCAGAGAAATATCTTCTCCGCCATACCACTTATTGCAATTGTTATCCATTAAGCCGAGTTTTATGGTTCGTGCTTTCGTCGAAGTGACTTTGAATTTTACACGATATTTACATCCTTTTTCAAGTGTAAATCCATGCTGATTAAGCTGAACATCCCAGTCATTTACGCCCGGATTTATCACATGAAACACAATACCGCCATGAGTAACTACTGTTGTTGCCGTCTGACCACCCTGACCATCATTTGTATTAATGCCCCATCCACTCGTTCCATCCGAAAAATCTCCATTGGTCAGCAGATTCTTTCCGGTTTCCTCCGGCTTGATCTCCGGTGCCTCCATCTTTTCCAGCACAATGTCATCCATACAGATTCTGTGCTGCTGTGTGATCTGTTTTCCACCGACTGCACCCATGGCAATATTAAAGATCGTTTCCAGATCTGTATCCTCTTTCATCTGAAACTCTTTCGTGATCGTCTGATATTCGCCGGTCAGATCTACGGTTTCCTGGCAGTATGGAGTCCAGTCCTCATTTCCATCTGCATCCTTATGGGTGCTTCCATCTCTCTGCAACGCATAAGACACTTTACGGTCGATAGAAGATTTCATTTTCAGGGAGAGTCGATACCATTGTCCCTGTTCGAGTTTTACCCCTGTCTGCTTTAACTGGATATGCCAGTCAGCTTCCCCGGTATCGTCAATTGTGAAATCTGCCGCATTGTCTTCGTTTAAGGAGTCAACAACATACTTTACATTGGATGGTGTATAGCAATAGACTTCAAAACCTGCCATACCTGCATTAAAACTTCCGTTTTTGATCAGACTGTCCTCATCAATCCGCACATCGTCGAGATATACGGTTGTCCCCAGCCCGAGATCAAAGGAAATATTCTTATCTGTCAGATCCGCTGCCGTCTGAAAGGAAAAACGGTAATTTTTCTTTTCATTGGTAAGTTCTGCCTGAAATTCCTGTCCGGCAACATGTACTGTCATAGTTTCTGCTTCGTTTGCCTGAGCCGAAAAACTGAGCACATATTCTGTATCCTCACTCAGAGCAAGCCCCTGCTGTCCTGCTGTTACCACAGTTCCTTTTGGGCTTACCACTTTCAGACGGCGTCCATCTTCCAGACCGGTTACCTCTGTGGTTGCATTTTCCGGTTTCGTGATGTCCCAGTAACCCAGACGGTTCTTCCCTTCCTGGAAGGAACCGTTGTAGACATAATTTCCGTCTGCAAGCACTTTCTTTGTGGTGTCTTCTTTGATTTCTTCATATCCGGTCTTTTCAATGCGCACATTGGAAAGGTGCACTGCTGCTGTGGAAGCAGCATTTCCCAGATTAAATTCCAGACGTCCGTTGGCATCATCGGAACCTGTCATCTGAAACACATAAGTATATGTCGTTTTCTGTGTTCCAAGTTCCACTTTTGTATCCTTCCAATACCTCGTATAATTATGATCCGGTCCGGAAATATCTGCAATCATTGTACGCGCCTCATCCGCATAAGCATCAAAGGTTACTTTATATGTTCCGCCTTTTTGTAACGGCACATCCGGCTGTACCAGCTGAATGCTGTAATCTGCGGTTCCCATATTTACTGTAGAAATAACCATCTCATGATTCTTAATTTCTGCTTTTCCATCACCATCTAAAGTGGTAAGAAATTTCCAGTTTTTGTCATCACTTAAATTCTCTGCTATGGAGAAATCACCGTTGTTAATATAATTTCCCGTTGTATCCGGCTCTCTTAAAATAACATTCTTTACCGGTTTTTCCACATTTTCGTCATAACTGTCTTTCTGATATACTTTCACATAATCCACTGCAAACTGCTGATCGGCATAGGTGGTCGAATCATCCGGATACCCTACCCAGCTGCCACCGACCGCCAGATTCAAAATCATATAAAACGGCTGATCAAACGGTGCCGGATAAGCCACTTCTCCCTGCCCGCTCTTTGCAGAAAACCAGTCGGACTCTTCATGAAATTTCACACCATCAATATACCAGGTAATCTTTCCTGGCTCCCAGTCACAGGCATATGTATGATACTGATCTGCAAAATTATTTTTTGCATCTACCGTACAGGTTCCCTGACTCTGATCATGCGGTTCTCCGTAATGAATGGTACCATATGCTTTATTTGTTTCCTGCCCCATCACTTCCATGATGTCGATCTCACCGCATTTTGGCCACTGTCCATACAGATTTTCGTCCGTCGGCATCATCCAGAATGCCGGCAGATAGCCTTTTCCGGTCGGAACTTTTGCACGGCACTCAAAATATCCATACTTAAAATCATGTTTGCCCTGTGTGTTAATACGACCGGACGTGTAGCTTCTGGTTCCGTCTGCATTCACCGTTTC
>OCHV01001493.1_pt1 | contig 15078 bp, 19 predicted proteins | sample 1538461 | NCBI WGS metagenome assembly OCHV01 (sample SAMN04571692, study PRJEB22368) | human gut metagenome | biome: human gut; material: stool | host: Homo sapiens | place: Luxembourg | collected 2012-08-03 | reverse complement strand
ATCGGAGAGCAGTGAGGGGATCGCTGCGGAGGGTGGGGGATGGATTTTGTGGTATGAAACTTGCGATCGAGCGGGGAGTAAAACCAATACTCATCAAACGTGAAAACAATTGTATCCACCATCGCACTGACGGTTGCGATGAGCTGTGCGGCCGGAGCGGCGGCACAGACCCCCGGATCAGGATCCGGGGCCGATACCACGATGCTCTCCGAGCGGGTCGAGGGCGACTATCTGGTCCGGCGCTACCTGATCCGTAGCACGGACGACGTGGACTATTCGATCCGCTACCGGATCAGCGTGGCGACGCTGAATGCGGCGCTTGGCGGCAACACGCAGGCGCTCAGCGAGCTGAACTCCTTTGTCGAGGGGATGATGCAGGACACGTCGCGCCGGGTCTGCGAGGTGATCATCACGGGTTATGCCTCGCCGGACGGGAGTGTCGCCTATAACCGGGAGCTGGCGGCCCGGCGGGCCAATGATTTCAAGGCCTACATCGACAGCAAGTACCATTTTTCGAAGCATTACAACGTCACGGTGAACTCCGAGGCAGAGGATTGGCAGGCGACGCACGATGCGGTTTCCGCCTCGACGATACCGGATCGTACGGCGGTTCTGGAGATCATCGATGGCACCTTGCCCCCGATGCAGAAGGAGCAGGCGCTGAAGCGGATGCCGGCGGCGTGGAGCTACCTGGCCACCCGGATTCTGCCCCCGATGCGGCGAGTCGAGGTGATGATCGGCTACGCGACGGAACGGGTTGTCGAGCAGCGGACCCTGATGCCGCGACCGGCGCCGCAACCAGCACCTGCTCCGGCTCCGGACTACGTGGTTGTCGAGGAGAATGTCAACGGCGTGATCGTTGAGATGCCCGACAAGGGGGCCGTACGCAAGGAGATGCGAGAGGAGACGCAGGCCGTGAAGAAGGGTTCGAAGGCGGCACAGCGGCTGGCTCGTCACGATGCCCGCAAGGCGGCGAAGATTGCGCGAGCCGAGGAGAAGGCGGCACGGAAGATCGCCAAGAAGGAGGCCAAGGCGGTCAAGAAGGCGGCCCGCGCAGCGAAGAAGACGGCCCGGGAACTTGAGGAGATGTGATTCTCCTCCGGGCCGGCGGCCGAACGGGGGCACGGTTTCCGACCGGAGATCGCGCCCTTGTTTTTTGTTTCCGATCCTTGGCCTGTTTCACCCGCGGGACGGCCTTTGCCGACCCTCCTGGCTGCGGGTCCCGGCCTCTCAAAAACGAGCCCCGAATTTCGAAAACGCTTGTTTATCCGGAAGGAATTGTTATCTTTGCCGTAGCAAAATTTTCAAAATCGCGATACAATGGCAAATTTACGTAACCTGAAGAAGGAGATCGACTACCGCCTCGAGGAGGTCGTATTCGACTGCGACATGGCAATCTGCTTCCAGCCCTCGAAGGAGAAGGAGATCTTCGAAGTGATGCAGGAGGCAGTATCCGTTCGTAACGATCTGTTCACCAAGGCGATGAATCCTGCCGAGCCGCACAATCGCTCGCTGGTGCGCAAGCACTATGCCGCTCTGCGTGCCGAGATGGAGGATTCGTTCGGCAAGCTTTTCGAGAAGCTGAGCAAGATCAACGAAGCGAAGTAACAGGGGGGGGGAGAGGAGGCTTCACGGGGCCGAATCGGGCCGATCCCTGCAGGAATAGACGAACGAGGTTGCAATCTGCGGATTGCAACCTCGTTTTTTGTATCGTTTCTCCCGATTCGCTCCGTTTCCCGGCATGCCTGTTGGAACTCTTTCCCTGTTTCCCGGACGCCTTGCCCGCTTCTGGGTATTTTCTTCTTCCTTTCTCCCGTCTTCCTTTCCCCGTCTCCCCGTCTTCTTCCTTTCCTCGTCTCCTCGTCTTCCCGGAGCCTCCCGGGCCACTTTGGTCCACCTCACGCCTTACATCCCTTCCGCACAGATCAGTCGTGGTCGGGACAGCAGTCGCCGGGATGGTGTTCGAGAACGGTGTGCGGAATCGTCCCGTGGGTAATCAGCTGAATGGGACAGTCGTAATTGCGTAACTGCTCGGGCGTAAGGATGTTCGAGTGGTGTCGGTGGACGTGCCGGTTGACGCAGACGATCTCCTTGACGATGCTGGTGATGGTTCCGATGTCGTGCGAGACCATGACGATGGCCATTCGTTTGTTCAGTTCGCGCAGGGAGTGGTATAGCTCCTTTTCGAACTGGTTGTCAACGAAATTGGCGGGTTCGTCGAGGATCAGCAGCCTGGGGTCGGAGATGATGGCTCTGGCGAGCATGGCGCGCTGCATCTGGCCGCCGGAAATTTCGCCGACGGGTCGTCGTGCGACCTGTTCGAGTCCCGATTCGACGATGAGCTCCAGGGCCCGGCGTTTGTCCTCGCGCGAGTAGGGGGACCGGAACCCGTGTCGGCCCTGGAGTCCGGAGAGGACGACCTCGAAGACCGAGATTGGGAATGCGCGGTCGAAGTTCGAGATCTGGGGCATGTATCCGATGAGACGTTCGCGGCTGCGGAAGAGTTCGGGGGCGAGCCGGATGGAACCCGAGTGGGGGACAGTTCCGAGGATAGCCTTGATCAGGGTGGTTTTACCGCCGCCGTTGGGGCCGATGATGCCGAGGAAATCCCGTTCGCCGATCTCCAGATCGACGTGCTGCAGGGCTTCGTAGCCATCGTAAGCGACGCTTACGTCGCGGAGCGTGACGAGATTCATGGCTCGGTGATTAAGTTGGTGATATGGTCGATGTTGTCGATGACCTGTTCGGCCAGGGGGTCTATCTCGATGTAGCGGGCCTTGATATCGCGGGCGATGATCTCGACGACCGACTGCGGGAACTGGTTTTGATAGAAGATCTTGTTGACCCCGTCCTTCCGGGCGTTGCGGATGATTTCGCCGATCTGCCGGGCCGATGGCTCCTTTCCGTCGGCCTCGATGGCGACCTGACGGATTCCGTAATCACGGGCGTAGTAGGTGAGGGCGGGGTGGTAGACGATGAAGTAGCTGACGCCGCTGCGTTCGATCTTCTCCCGGGTGCGGAGGTCGAGCTCCTGGAGCTTTTCGATCAGGCGATGGTAGTTTTCGCGATATTTCACCGAATCGGGATATCGGGCCTCGATGGCCTCAAAGGCATTTCTGGCCATGATCTGCAGGGCTTTTGGCGAGGTCCAGACATGGGGATCGATGCCGTGGGCATGTTGGTGTTCCTCGGCGGGGCGGCCGTTTTTCTGCGGTATTTTGACGTGGGAACAACTGCCTTCGATGAGATCGATGCCGCGGCTGAGGTTGACGACCTTGTTCTGGTCTTCGATTTTGGCGAGCAGGGTAGTCTCGAAGTCGATCAGTCCGACGTTGAAGATCCATTGAGCCTTGTTCAGTTCGACGAACTGTTTGGGTGTTGGTTCAAAGGTTTCGGGGCTGGCACCTGCCGGGACGAGGACCTTGATATTGAGATCCGTACCGACGATCTCTTCGACGATGTATTTCAGCGGGAGGATCGAGACGAAGCAGTCAGAATCCGTTTTTTGGTTTTGCGGGGCGCAGGCACAGAGGCTGAAAACGGCCCAGACGACCCAAAGGAACTTGTGCATAATTCAGGTATTAGGGCGGCCACATCTCATCCTGAGTCATTCCGGGCTGAGGGGGTGACCGGCGTGCAAAAATAGCGAAAAAAGGGGGATTCTACAAGAGCTCCGCAAGGGCCGATGGCTTCGCTGTCGGTCAGGAATTGACAGCTTGATTCCCGGAGAGCATTGCCTGCCGACATTGCCTGTTCTAACTTCCTGTCCGATAGTCTGTTCCGTATCGATGTGATCCATTCCGTATCGAACCGGATCGCCGACGGATATTCTCGCTCGTTCGGCTTTCAGCGGATTTCGATTATGAGCAGTTTAATTCCATCCTTTTTGTGCAATGCGTTGAATATAAACAGCGATCGATTGACGATTGCTTTCACCGGCCCGATCATACCAACCTTTTTGTGTAATACGCTGAATATAGACAGCTTAACTCTCTGATCGATTGCCGACTACCTTGGATGGCCCGATTATATCGACCTTCATGGCGACTGGGATCCACGAGAAACTTGCCGTACGGAGCACTTGTAACCCTCATGTTAAACAGTCTTCACCGAAGAGATTCTCGACACGGAGATATTTCCCGCTAGTGTTTTCTTCAGATACCTATTTATAATAATGATGAACCCCTCTGAGACTGTCCATCCCTTTGCATGAGAATTCGCTTGTGAACCCCGATTTTCCTTCTCAATGTACCCATTTTATCTTGACCCGCAATGAAACTCTGCAGACTCTCATTTCCCTGGCGCTTCTTCTGTTTTTGTCGACCGCGTGCAACTAATTAGACAATCCATCTCTTAATTTGGAGAGGGTATGTTATGGGTTCGGTAGGTTTCCTCTGCCTCTCCTATAATTTAACATAATATAAATATTATTTCATAGTTTGTTTATATTTGTGGCGTGAAGGTTCTTTGACATGTTGTAGTTTTCTTTCTAACTCTCCTTTTTGTTATGGTTTTCGTGTTGTTTTTTGCTCCTGATCGATCTTTCGAATCAGCCCGTAAATTTCCAAGTTTTTTACGGGCTTGGAGTTATCTTCAAAATTTCTTGAAACTTGGAGGAATCAACGTTGTGGTTGCTTCTTATGATCTCCAATTCATTTACTTTAAAACATTCTAATTATGGCACAGGAAAATGCAAACGTCCTCGATGACGTTACGATCGAATTTGTTGACGGTACTCTCGTTACCTGCACACCTAAGACTGCGGTCTATATTCTCCGCGGTCTTCATTTGACCCCTAAATCCGATGGAAAAACTGAGTAACCTCTTTGCGTGGCTTAAGACTTTACCACCTTGGGCCCGTATTTCCGTTATCGCTCTTCTTGCTGCACTTGCGGTTGTTCTCTCTTTGACGTCGTGTTCTGCGACGGCTAAAATGATGCGTCACGGTGTTCATATTGACACCGTTCGCGTCGATTATATTATCCGTTCACGTAATACTGAAATTCTGTAACATGGGAAAAAATGTTTTTTACCAGGTGATCGTTGCTGGTCGACCGATCGTTCCTCTTCGCACTGCTGAGGCAGTTTCACAGGTAGTCAATGATGTTCATGGTTCCGCCCCGGATGTTCCGATTTCTGTCCGTTATGTCGAGGAGACGGATGTGACAAAGGATTTTCTCCCCAATGACAAACGCGTGGAGAGCCCTCGAAACTCTGACTGCGTGGAGTGACGGGATGCGCCTGCGGCTCGATTTGAGTCGTAGGCGTTTTTATTGTGAATTCTCCTTTAATAATCGCGATGAGTTTCAGCTTTGGCAGGATTATAATCGCGATTCGGCTCTGGTCTATGCCTATTCCGCTGATTTTTCTGGTGTTGTTACTGTTATTGTAGATATTGGTTTTTTCATGGATCAGCGTTTTAAGTATGGCATGCGAAAGGCCCCGGCGGATTGTGAATCGTCGTTACAAAGGAATGACGCGTCGGGAGATTTATGAATATTCACGATTGTATTTTGGTACGGTTTGGCCTCCAGACTATACTGTTGACGTTCCTTGCGGTTTCTGTCATTCTTGTAAAAAGCGAGAAATGAATGATTATAGAATCCGACTTCTTTATGAGTGTCGACGACCTTTGGATCCCGGCCGTGTAAATCTTTTTGTAACACTTACCTTTAATGAACAGTTTTTATCGAAATTTGCTGACGACCCGAATCGGGCTGTTCGGTTATTCCTTGACCGTATGCGTAAACGTTACGGTAAACAGGTACGCCACTGGTTCATTGGCGAATTTGGGACTCTCAATGGTCGGCCGCACTATCATGGTATTCTTTTCAATTGCCCGATTCAGATTGGAAATTCAGCTTATGGTCGACACCCCGGTCAGAATCTCGAATTAGAGAATGTCTGGTCTTATGGTTTTGTCTTTACGGGTTATGTTACCGATTCGACAATTGGTTATATTACCAAGTATTTGACCAAAGATCTAAACGGTCAGCGTGTTCGTCCTCGTGTTATTTCCTCTCTTGGTATTGGTGATAATTACCTTTCTACTCCTGAGGCGCAGTTGCATAAGTATAAAGGTTACAATCCTTTTATTACGAATGGATCTTTCATTTATGCGCTACCCCGCTATTATTCCAATAAGATTTTTTCTGACGTAGATCGCCAGAATATGGCTCTTGATCGTTATTTTAATCCTTCTATTTCATGGCGTTGGAACGGCAGGAAATTCGATAACTATTCGGATTTTTACCTTTCACGTCTTTCCTCACTTAATTCTAACCGTTCTGTTGGTCTTACTACTGATGTGAAGCCGCCCAGCCGTAAAACGCGATCTTCGGCTGAACGGTTTAAGGAATTGTTAGATCGCGCACAAAACTTTTTCGATTTATGAGTAGTGTTTTAGGATATCGGATTCCTTCCGATTATAAAAATGCTGTTTCCAAGTATACCCATCGCTGGCGTCACCCGGCTTTCTTTACGATGCACCCCGGTTTGGCGTATGTTACTTATCATCGCCATTTGAACGATGGAGAACGCCTCCGCGGTCCTGTTTCCCAGCTTGTTCAGTCTCAGCCGATGTTGGGTCCTCTTATGCAGGGATTTCGCATGATTACTATTGCTACTTTTACTCCCGATGCTGTTCTTTACGGTTGGATGCGTAACGGTATTCGTTATTCGTATGATCAGTGGAAGTTGTTTGATAAGTGGACTTTCAAGCCCTATAATTCTGATTCTACGCTTGCCTCTACTACTGCTTATGCTTTTGATTTTTCCGATCCTTCTATTTATGTAGATTCTTCTTCTCAAAATACTGTTTATTCTTATTTTTTGTGTCCCGGTCTTCGTGCGGAAACGATTGATCCTAAAGCTACTGAGCTTTCTCATGTTTATTACAATATTTGGAGGTCTGATTCTTTTGTTGGTACTTCTTCGTCGTTGAATTTGGGCTTTAATAATAATTTCTTTAGCGTTGTTGGTCGTGGTGGTCTTTTTGATTGTCTTGGCGTTGCTCCTGGTTCTGTTGTTCCTCTTGTTGGTCAGAATATTGATCTTATTTCTCCCGAATCTTGGACTTTTAATATTGAGTCTTTTGTGGCTTATTTCCTTTCTTGTTATTATTATCTTGCTAATATGCAGGAAGATTATATGTATTACTCTTTTGGTGCTTATTCTCTTACTGCATCTAATGGTCCTGCCTATGGTCATCCTCGTCGTTTGACTAATTTAGGTTTTCATCAAGCTCTTTGCGGTTTTGATCCCAAAGATTTTATTGTTGCTATTTCTAAGCTCCATAATCTGACTCAGACTGGTAACGCTACTTCAATGGACGTTTTCCAGAATTTGAGTCTTGATCGGTCTTTTATGGGTTGGTTGCTTATGGGTCTTCAAGCGCATGGTGGTCTTTTCTCTGTTCCTTATCGTCCCGATTTTTTCAATAATATTATAAAGGTTGGTCAGTCTCCTTCGATTTCTGTTCCTGTTCAGCAGGTTGATGGTGATGGTGGCACTTACCAACTTGCGATTCCCGATCTTCGTTATTACAATAAGTGGCAGAATGTTGCCGATCGTGTTTTTGTTGGTCAAGGTCGTTTTGGTGATCAGCTTCGTACTCTTTTTGGTACTAATTCGAGCCCTTACACTAACAAGCCCGATTTTCTTGGTATTTGGCAGGCTTCGATTAATCCTGTTAATACGGTTGCGATGGCTGCTGGCGAGAATTCGCAGCAGGAGTCTTCGACGCCCGGTCAGATGGTTTCACGTCTTGACTCTTATACTGACTTCAATAATAAGTCGCTGGATTATTATGCTAAGGAACCCGGAACCGTCATGTGTATTTCGTTCCTTGTGCCCATGCCTGCTTATTCTCAAGGTCTTCACCCGGATATGGCTGTTACTTCTTTTGCAGACGAATGGAATCCGGAGTTAGCTGGTCTTGGTTTTACTTCTGTTCCTCGTTGGCGTTATTCGATCTTGCCCGATTCGTTTGCTGCTGATTCTGTTTTTGTAAATACAACTGGCTCTTCTGCATCTGCTGTTGATCCTAATATGCAGGTTGTTGGTGATACTGTTGCGTTTGATTGGCTCAAAACTGATTATCCTCGTTTGCACGGTGAATTTTGCACAGGTGGTTATTTTGAGTATTGGACTCTCGATCGTCGTTTTACTGATTATTGGCAGTCTACTTCTGAGGATGGTACGGTTGAGTCTGTTTCTGCTGGTGAGTACTTTGGTACTTACATTAATCCTCTTGCTTGGCAGTATATTTTTCAGGCGCAGTCTTTATTGGATCCGAATTTCTTTGCTGGTTTCAATTTCGACTTTAAGGTTACTTCTTCGGTTCCTGCTGGTTATATGCCGTATATGGGTCGTTAACTTAAAATCAATGTGTTATGTATTTGAAACGTCACCGAATTAATCATGGTAAGTGCACTGAGCACTTTAACCCTTTTTGTTCTGAAATTCGCGTATATCGTTCTGCTGCGTTTTATGCTCGCGGCGGTGTTGATATTCGTGGTACTGACCCCCGCAAGCCTCTTCCGTCTGCACCCGATGATCCGGATGCTCCCGGAGAGGTAAATCTTCTTACTGATGCTACGGTAAACAAACTCGATCTTCTCGATTATGCAACTACGATCGATAATGAAGCCGATCGTCGAGCTGTTGAGTCTGTAACCGGTGAAAAGTTGGATGATTAACGTTTAATTTTTAAATTTGTGGAGGGCCGCAATATACTCGATATATATTGCGGAGTGCGGAAGCACGTCCCTCCACTTAAAAATTGAGTCATATGCTTGGTGTATTAGCTGGCGCAGCCTCCTCTTTGATGGAAGGCGCCGTTGATCAGATTTTTGCTGGTGCTAATGCTCGCCGTGAATGGGAATACAAGCAGAAGGAGATGGCCCTCCAACAGGAGTACAATCTCCAAAACATGGAAACGCAGTATCAGTATCAGATGGATTTTTGGAATGCCCAAAATCGCTACAATGATCCAACCAATGCTGCGGCCCGTTGGCGTAACGCTGGTGTTTCCCCGATGGCTGTTTTTGGATCTTCTCCCGGTGGAGCTGGTGTTGCTGGAAGTTCTGTTTCTGCACCCACTTCAACGAATCCTTCTGCTTCTGGTTCTTATGGTCACGGTGCTGGTCTCCGTGGTGCGACTCTCTCTGAGATGTACCAAATGGACAATCAGCGTAAGATCACGAAAGCGCAGGTTGATGTCCTTCGATCTGAGGCTCGTTTGAATGATGCCAAGGCTTTCGACCAGGAGTGGAAAAATACTCTCCAACCTCAGTATGAGCGTCAACTTCATGAGATCATTTCTGGTCTTGAAAACGACAATACCCGTAAGGCTATTGAAAACGCGTGGACTCCGTTCCAGTATGCGATGCAGGCTGCTTTACAGGCGAAGGATCTCAAGGCAAAGGATAAGGCGATCGAAAAGTTCATGGCTGAGATCGATGAGCTTAAGAGCCAAAAGCTCCTTAATGAAGCTGAGGCCGATCGAGCTAAGGAAGGAGCTCGTAATCTTGCTGCTCTCACTAAGACTGAGGATGAGTCTCGGCCTTATAAGGTTGATTCGATTATTCGTGATAATGCTCTCAAAACTTCTCAAACTGCTCTTAATTGGTATCAGCACGATGTGCTTGGTCCTCAGCAGCGGCAGCGTATTGCTGTTGATACTCTCGAAGCTAAGAAACGTGCTGTCAAGGTTGATGCAGAGATCGAGCGTCTTGCTAAAGAGAATAAATACACAGATGCCCAGATTGAGTATCTCAAGCACCTCCGTCGTATTGGTTGGGCAAAGTTTGGTGTTTCGACTGCTTTAGGTATTTCAGCGGAAGCTCGCGGTTGGTTCCGTCATGGCTCTAAATCTGGTGCTGCTTCCGGTTGGAATATTGACGAAGATGCTCTCGGTGCGATTGCTGCAACTCTCTAAATTCTTTTATTATGGGTGATTTTGAAATTTTCTTCGTTGCCTTTTTTGGCACTGGTCTGCTGATTTTTCTTATTGTTAAGATTGTAGGTCCTTATTATGAACGGAAAGAGCGCGAGCGTCGTCGTCAAGCTCTCGAAGACTATTTCGAAGCTAAAGAACGCTACGAAAAGCGCAAAAATTCCTGACGTTGCGACTGCGTCTGCTCTGAGCCATACCCAGCTCGGAGCGGACGCGAGTCGCTACTTCGTTTCACTACCCTTTGATAGCTGAGTATCTGCCGAAGGCAAATAAAAAGATACGAAGCGTCTCCAATACGTGCGTGCGCGTGCTACACGTGCGTGCGCGTAAATGTCATGTCGTTCTTTGCTTATTATTAAACTATTTCTGTTATATAAAGAGTTTTTTTTGAAACTCTTTCCTTTCTTTTACTTATGTAAAATTCATTTACATAATATTTCCTTATAATATAAATATTGTTTCATTACCTTTGAGGAGTCCGATCAGCTGGTTCTTTGCTCAGAGGTAGTATCCACGTTCCAACGCTCTTTCGTTTTTGGCATCTATAGAGGAATTCGGAGCGTTTAACCGCCGATGTTGTGGTTTTGGGATTTTTTTACACCGTTTGGGCCTTGTGGCTACTTTTTGCAAATACGCTGAAAAGTGGCCTGCATGGCCGTACAGAGGCTATTTGGTGCGAATTTACATACCGTTTATCCCTTTGAGAATGCGATATTCCAAATTGTCTGGCCTCCCGTCCGGGATTATTCCATTGTCAAAGGCTTTTTAAGACTCCGCACAATTGTCTTCCCTGCATCCGGTCATCGGCACATGCTGTCCGCCCTCGTTCCATTCGAGAATCTTTTTAGAGAATCTCTTGCGGCATGCCGTCCAAGCGTTGCTCCTCGCATAACTCAAGATCACTTGCGGATCGTCGGAGCTCCGACAACCGGAGCTCCGGGTCGTTTCTGCCTGGAGAGGTCCGACCGATGTCTGGATTCGAACCGTCACACTCCGACCGAACCAGTTCGACCAATCCGGGCAGCCGGTTTATCGCTCTTTCGGGGTGAAGGTCTCGAAGGTCTGGTCGTCGTAAAAGATGACGATTCTTTGGACGGCTGGTTTTCTCCCGGAAGCGATCATCGAACTCCACGAGGCATCATGAGTCCCGATCTCCTGTTCCTTTTTTGATGAGACACTCTCCTGTTCGATTTGCGAACTGGCAGGGTTGAACAGATCGGGAGTTGATCCTGAAATTTCCGTTCGGGTTCCGCCCGGATTCAGGGATCGGTCGATCGACGTCGGGGCCGTTCCGGGGATCACATGATTGGGGGTTTCTCGGGAGTTTGGGATTTCGTCCCGATAGATGGGGCCCGAATCGAGGAGCAGCCAATCGGGATTGATTCGAGGGAATCTCCGGAGAATTTTCTGGAGCAGTTCGAAACTGGGTTTGTTTCGGCCCGCGATGATATGGGAGATTCCGGCCGGATTGATTTCGAGTTTTTCGGCGAGTTGACTGGGCTTGAGATTCTCGCGGGCCATCAATTCTTGCAATTTTTCCCTCATCGGCGTTATTTTTTACAAATATAAAAAGTTTTCTTTTGTAAAACAAGAAAATCTACATTTATAAAATGTAAAAAGCGCTTTTTGCTTTTTACAAAAGTAAAATCATGGAATCTGGAGATTTCATCCTTTCTTGATCATCTATTGTATAACTTGATTTAATAGTATATAAATTACTGGTGTATTGGTAATTGCTCTGTAATTTAGGCTAAATGTATGGCGTTTTATCAAATTTGCATCATATCCCTTGCGATGACTTTATACCAACTTGAAGTAAATGTTATAAATCGTTGGTTTTCATCCTATGTCTATTGTTTAATTTAATGATTTAACTACTTTATGTCATCCTGAATATAGCTACAGATTCGTTACATCTGTAATTTTACATTTATCATAAAATGACGAAAACCGAGGGAAGAATTCGCTCTATTTTGTGATTACAAATGGAAAGTCAAGACTCTCTATTGGTTTACAAATGTAAATAAACTACCCTATCGATGTCCTTTTAAGGGATTTTTTTGATTCTCAGGATTCCGTTAAGTTTGGATTCTGATCTTGAATTGATCGGCAATACATTATGTTAAATAAAAAAGAGCCGAGTAGCTTTACAAGATGCTACCCGACTCTTTTACAGGCTATTACCGCCCTATTTCGAGCCTTCTATCTGGCTAGTTTATTGGCAATATCCTGAAACTCTTCCGGTGTCAATTTCAGCTTTTCGCGGTGGAAATCGACGTCATTTTCGCTCTGAATGGGGATCAGATGGATGTGAGCATGGGGTACTTCGAGGCCCAAAACGACTACAGCGACCTTTTTACAGTCTATTTCGCGCCGGATTTTGGCGGCCACCTTTTTTGCAAAGACCATCATACCGGCGAGCGTATCGTCATCGAGGTCGAAGATGTAATCCACCTCCTGTTTCGGAACGACGAGCGTATGACCTTTCGTGAGCGGATTGATATCCAGAAATGCGTAATAGCGGTCGTCTTCGGCCACTTTGTACGAGGGGATCTCCCCTGCGATGATGCGTGAAAAAATCGATGCCATTTTTATATTGTTTTATGGTTTGCACCCACATTGCGGAGGTTGTTTGGTCGCTTTCGCCGGGGTGTCTCATTCTCCGTTTTGTCTACAAATTCTCCTTTTCCCGAGGGCTTCTTCATTCAGGATTCCTGCGATCGATGCCGGTTTCTATTCCGATATTCACTAGTCCGGCAAGTGCAGCGAAGGCAAAGTCCAGTTCTGGGAGTTTTTGTTCAGGGCGTCATTGTGAGCCTTCCGACAACCTGGGTACTCCAGTTTCTATTTTTCCTGTCAATTCCCGCCCTATTCTCGTTTCCGTCTCCCGTTTCCCGTTTCTCGTTTCTGTTTCTCGTTTCTGTCTCTCGTTTCCGTTTCTTGTTTCTGTTTCCGTTCCTGTTTCCGTTCCTGTTTCCGTTCCTGTTTCTCGTTCCTCTTCTCCCGTTTCTGTTCTCGTTCCCGTTTCCGCCCCTGTTTCAGTATCCTGTGTCTGCCTCTCGTTCCCGGTCCCGTCTCCTGCCGCCTCCCGTTTTAGCCTCTTGTTTTCGGCCTCACCTATTCCTCGGCCCTCTTGGTCTGCCGGGGTATTTTCGCGTTAATTCTTTGCTGCCCGCCCGGTCTTCCGCTTACTCAAAGATCCTCAAATTTGGGCTTCAGAATTTCAGAATAGATGACCGCTTGACGCAAGTCAAACTCTTTGACGATCTCATCCGTACTCTTCTCTTTCCCGAGGATCCGAGCCTGTGCCTGATTGCTGTTCGAGGGTGCGTTCGAGGGGGTATTCTGCCCGTTTTTACGAATGCTTCCGGAGCTTTTCAACGGGTTGCCGACAACCTTCTGTTCGCCGAAAGAACCCGCCTGTACCTCCTCGTCCATATCGTCGAATCCAGCCAGATACACCTCGTCGGAGATCTCTTCCAGACTTTGGCATTCGTCCGGGAAATCTTCGGAACCGCTGCTTTCCCAACGTTTGTGCGGCTTCTTCAAGCTTTCGTCCCACGTAGACAGGTCTCTTCTTGGAGGCACCGCGATGCGTCGCTCCGGCATCGGTACGCCCCTCGCACCTTGATCCGTTGTCCACGAACTTCCATCCGGCGACGATACCCATCGCCTTCCGGTTCCGGCCGGATTCGCACCTGTATCAATCGGCCTCCCGTCCGTACCAGCCACTCTCCTGTCCGTTTCACCCATTCTTCCGCCCGATCTCCAGCCTGTCTTGTCTACTCTGCTGTCTGATCTTCTGGCTGTTTCGTCTACTCGACTGCTCGATCTACTGGTGGTCTCGTCTACTCTACCGCCCGATCTTCTGGCTGTTTCGTCTACTCTACTACCCGACCTTCTGCCTGTTTCATCTGCTCTCCCGCCCTGGCCATTTCGGCTGTTGGGTGTTGAGGCAGCAGCTGCGGGAATCGAGCCCCGGTCTCTATGCTCGGCCGCCGATCCGGGATCGACAACCGGGCGTTGGACGGTTGGGTTGGGCGAAGGTGTTTCGCGATTCTGCGCATCGTCCCACGGAATCGAGGGCCAGGCCTCACCGTGTTGCGAGGGGGCCTGTCCGTCCTTGTTCTGCGCCTTTCGCGCTTTCGAGAGGGTGTTGAAGATCATCGCGCCGATGATGATCACGACCCAAATTATGGTAGAAAAGTCTTCCATGACTTAGTTCATGGTCCGTTTAACGGTTTCGATCCCTTTGATTTGCCGGAGTTTGTCCATGACGGCGTTCAGGCTTTCGGCATCCTTGACATAGAGGCTGACATTGCCTTCGAAGATCCCGTCATGGCTGTGGATGTTGACTTCGCGGATGTTGATGTTGAAGTCGTCGCTGACGACCTTTGCCAGATCGAGCAGCAATCCCTGGCGGTCGATACCGCGCAGTTCCGTGGTCACCAGATAGGACATGGCCTTGTGTTGCGACCATTTAATCTCCTCCTTGACGATATTCTTGCCGTATTGGGCGGCCAGCCGGTTGAGTTCGTCGCACGTAGCCTTGTGGACGATGATGTTTCCGGTTGCGGGGTCCCGATACCCGACGACCTTGTCACCGGGGATGGGTTTGCAGCATTCGGCAATTTCGAAACGGGGTTCGACCGGAGCATCGGCTGCGGGAGCGATATCGCCGGGCGTTGCATCGTCGGACTCCTCCTCTTCCTTCTCCTTTTGGGGGATGAACAGGGTCCAGAATTTGAGAATCTTGCTTTTGGAGTTGACCTTGAGGGCCTTGTCCAGATTTTCGAGAGTCACTATTCCGGCTCCTATCTTGCTGTAAAGCTCCTCTTTGTTGTTGCAGTCGTAGATGGGGACGATCTTGCGCAGGACGCGGCCGCTGAGCTTGATGTTCAGCGACTTCATCCGCTCGTCGAGCATCTGCATGCCGCGTTCGATGTTGTTCTGCCGTTCGCGTTTGAGGAAGCTCTTGATGGCCTGTTTGGCCTTGGCCGTGGTGACGACCTCGAGCCATTCGGGCTTGGGGCGGGCGTTGTCGGCCGTGATGATCTCGATCTGATCGCCGCTGTTGATCTGCGTGGTGATCGGTTCGAGTTTGTGGTTGATCTTGGCGC
>OCHV01001487.1_pt1 | contig 15105 bp, 19 predicted proteins | sample 1538461 | NCBI WGS metagenome assembly OCHV01 (sample SAMN04571692, study PRJEB22368) | human gut metagenome | biome: human gut; material: stool | host: Homo sapiens | place: Luxembourg | collected 2012-08-03 | reverse complement strand
GCTCAGTAATGGCTGAAAAAAGGAAAGTAAAGAATCCGGGCAAATTATTCTGCCGTCTGATGGCTTACATTTTCCGGAAATACGGAATTGCCTGCTTCCTGGTACTTGTCTTTATTGTACTAAGTGTTCTTGCCAACACCCAGGGAACCATGTTTATGAAAACCCTGATTGACAGCTATATTATCCCGATTCTGAATTCACCGGATAAGGACTTTGCACCGCTGGCTGCTGCTATCCTTCGTGTTGCATGCTTTTACGGTGTGGGAGTTTTAAGTACCTTTGCTTATTCTAAGATTATGATTTATGTTACGCAGGGTACTTTAAATGATTTGCGAATCGATTTGTTTACCCATATGGAAACACTGCCAATTAAATACTTTGACACGCATGCCCACGGCGATATCATGTCTGTATACACCAATGACATTGATACCCTTCGTCAGATGATCAGCCAGAGTATTCCGCAGTTAATCAACAGTGTCATTACCATTGTCAGTGTACTGATTTACATGATTATCCTGAATATTCCACTGACTGTTCTTACTCTTGTAATGGTTGGTGTCATGCTCCTTGTCACGAAAAATCTTGCTGGAAAAAGTGGTAAATACTTTATCGCTCAGCAGCGTGACCTTGGTGCAACCAATGGTTTTATCGAAGAAATGATGGATGGTCAGAAGGTAATTAAAGTCTTCTGCCACGAACAAGAAAGTATCGAAGCTTTTAACAAATTAAATGACCAGCTTTTCCACAGTGCTGACAATGCCAACAAATTTGCCAATATCTTAATGCCGGCAAATGCCCAGATTGGTAACATCAGTTATGTACTCTGTGCCATGGTTGGTGGTGTCCTCGCCTTAAATGGCATCGGTGGATTTACACTGGGCGGACTGGCAAGTTTCTTAACCTTTAACAAGAGCTTTAATATGCCAATCAACCAGGTCAGCCAGCAGTTAAACAGTATTGTTATGGCTATGGCAGGTTCCGAGCGAATCTTCACCCTTTTGGATGAAACACCGGAAACAGATGAAGGTTATGTTACTCTTGTCAATGTAGAAAAAGACGGAGAAAAGCTTGTAGAGACCTCCAATACCAGAAGCGGACGCTGGGCCTGGAAACACCAGCATCAGGCAGACGGCTCCATTGACTATGTAGAGTTAAAGGGAGATGTGGTCTTCGATGATGTAGACTTTGGATATAATGATGATAAGATTGTCTTACACAATGTAAAATTATTTGCTACTCCCGGTCAGAAAATTGCTTTTGTCGGTTCTACCGGTGCTGGTAAGACCACCATTACGAACCTGATCAACCGGTTCTATGATATCCAGGATGGTAAAATCCGTTATGACGGTATCAATATCAACAAGATTAAGAAAGCTGACTTAAGACACTCTCTTGGCATCGTATTACAGGATACCCACCTCTTTACCGCCAGCGTAATGGAAAATATCCGCTACGGTAAACTGGATGCTACCGACGATGAAGTTATCGCTGCTGCAAAGCTTGCTAATGCTGATTCCTTTATCCGCCATCTTCCGGATGGTTACAATACCATGCTGACCGGTGATGGTGCCAACTTAAGCCAGGGACAGCGTCAGTTACTTGCCATCGCCCGTGCAGCTGTTGCCAATCCTCCGGTACTGATTCTTGACGAAGCAACCAGCTCCATCGATACCAGAACCGAGCGTATCGTTCAGGATGGTATGGATAAACTGATGGCAGGCAGAACAACCTTTGTCATTGCCCACCGTCTCTCCACTGTTAAGAACAGTGACTGTATCATGGTATTAGAGCAGGGCCGCATTATTGAACGGGGCAGCCACGACGAACTAATTGCCCAGAAGGGTAAATATTATCAGTTGTATACCGGACTGCACGGATAAACTTTCTACATGCAGGTTCTGTCATAGACAGTGCCTTATAGCTTCTTAGCAACGTAAAAGACACGAAGTATGTTTCAACCAACTGTTGTTTGTCTGAACATACCTCGTGTCTTCTTTCGTATTCTATGCAATGTCTGCTATGCAAATGGTTTTGCCACAAATTTTCCTTTACAATATCTGGCAAGAATATTCCGATCATTGCCATCATAGATATACTGCTTATTTTCGAATGAATTTATCATCCTGCGTGGTTTCATCGTCCGATACGTAACGTTCTACTCTCATGTGAAGGTCGTATTTATCCCTCAATGCCGCAATGGTCTGCATCATCGGAGAAGCATGATGCACATCTAATGCCTGCTGATTCTCCCAACTGTCTATTAAAAGCACCGTTTTCTCATCCTGCATCGGTATAAAATATTCATACCTTAAATGCCCTCTTCCCGGCGGATTGCATCTGCCGTTCCGCTGCTTTCCATCTCCCGGGCAAACTTTAATGCATTTCCATTTTCACCGGTGTAATAAAGATTTACTGTTATACTCATATGCGTCTCCCTCCTGATAATATTTTTATTTTATAAATGTAATATTGCAGTTATCAAAATTCTAGTTATAAAGTCTCTAAGAAATGAATCATCAGTTTCTTTAATCCCTGTTGCTCTGTTGCAAGTATTACATTCATCAGATTTGCTTCTAACATTCGTTTCATTTTCTTCTTTAATTTCATATGCGTCACTCCTTTTTTAACGGAGCCCGGAATTTATTTTCCGGGCTCAAACATGCTATAAATGCAAGGGACATATGGCGATGTCTTCCTTACAGTCCAAGGATAACATGTTTTCTGTTCTCTGCAACAAGTGTGACGGATTTTGAATGATCGTTTCAAAAGAATCGGCTCTTATGAATGAAATCTTGAAATTTTGTTTCATTTTATTGCTATGATTTTTTTGTATCACACAGGTTCTTTGCACCAATCTCATAATATTGCTTGCTCAGTTTTATATTTTCATCATAACCGGCAGAAAATTCCATTGCAAACATAACATCCAGAAGGTATTTTGTTGCTGCGGAAAATGCCACTGTCCACAGTCCTTCCATCCGGATACTTCCACACTCTGTCAGTGTTCTTGGTGTCAGCAGAACCTCATCCACATATGCTTTCATCCTGCTTTTGCCCTGGGATGTAATCAGAATGGTTTTTGCTTTTGCCCGATGTAAATCCCTTACCAGTTCCACCAGCTTCTTATTATTTCCGGTATGACTAATCATGATGGACAGATGATTTTCATTATTCTGCAATGCCATCATCCTTTGTATATTATCTTCCGCATAAGTATTTGCCACCTTATCGCAATGGAAGAACTGACTGCAGCCGTAGCGTGCCAGATGTATATTCATATCAAAGGCATAGAAATCAATGTACTTGGCCTCATGCACCATTTTTCCCACCCGCGCCAGCTGATCAATCGTAAGAAGACGCTTTGTCTTTTCAACGGCAAGGGTGTCAATGTCCGCAATCTTATTCATAATGGTCATGGCATTTTCCTGCTGCTGTATTACAAAATGCTCTGTGGTCGTCTCCTGTCCACCCTCCGTACTCTGCAATTCACTTAGAAAACGCAGCCGGAATTCTCCATAATCCTGACAGCCGATTTTCCGGCAAAAGCGGCTTACAGCAGCAGTACTGCTATAAGAAACTTCCCCCAACTGCTTTGCTGTCATGGAAATGACAGCCTCCGGATGTTCCATCAGATAATCACGAATATTTCTTTCCCGTTCCGTCAAGTCCTTCCGCTCCTGCATCTGTCGGATAATTTCCATTTGCCATTCTCCTTTTTATGCATTGAATTCATCTAAAATTGCATACAATTCTTCAGCACTAGCTGCCAGATGTGTTGCTCCATGCTCCTTTAAAAATGGAACATCCCGGAATCCCCAGGTCACACTGATACATGGCATACCGGAATTTGCTGCTGTTGCAATGTCCACATCAGAATCGCCTACATAGACCGCTTCTTCCCTGCTGCTTCCAAGCTCCTTTAACGCCTGCATAACAGTGTCAGGCGCGGGTTTCTTACGAATGCCATCTTTTTCTCCAATGGCAACTTCAATCTTTCCTTTAAAATAAATCTGCTGTAATTCCTTTACTGCAAAATCCGCTTTATTTGAAACAATTGCAAGGCGATAGCCCTGTCCCTTTAAGGAAGTAATTATTTCTTCCACGCCCGGATAAAGACAGGTAGTATCATTACAATGCTCACCATAATATTCTTTAAAAGCTGCAAATACATGCTCAAATTCCGGATTTTTCTCTCCGCCCTCTAACGCACGCTCAATCAGCTTGCGGATGCCATTTCCGACAAATTTCCGGACATCCTCTATACTGTGCTGTGGCTGTCCATATTTTTCCAATGCATAATTGGTTGCATCAGTCAAATCCTTTAATGTGTTTAATAAGGTTCCATCCAAGTCAAAGATAACAGTGTTATATTTTTTCATCCTTCTTCTACCTTTCTGTCACTTCCCCCGCCCCATAATTAGCAGACAGCAAATGTAAATCATGCGCTGACATTGCTCATGAGAAGCTGTCCTCTTGTAGCCATATAATTTCTGCCACATTTTCTTTCTCAGACTCCGTGCACACGCAGATGTGGTAATCCGGTATCTCATCATGCTCTGCGAAGCTTACCGGCTGCTGGATGCCTTCCCGGTAAAATGCGATGCCATCTTTCTTCGGATAAGATGCGATGCCATTCTCCCTCCGGTGAACTGCAATGCTCTTTAAGGGAAAGGTAATTCCTTCGCCACTCCATTTTACATAGCTTTCCTTGGCTGTCCAGAGGCGTACAAATGCCATTTCTTTATCCGGCTGGCTTTGTATCCATGCCTGCTCGTCCTTTGTGAAGCACTTGTCCAAAAGCGTCTGCTTTAATGCTCTCCGGTGTTCAATGTCAATTCCAACCGGTGCATCAGAAAATACCGCCACTGCATAGTTTCCTGTGTGAGACAGATTAAAATGCAGTCCCTCACAGCCTGCCACCTGCGGCTTGCCATGGGTTCCCATTATAAGCTGACAGGCATCTAAATCTATGCCATTTTCCCGTAACCCATAGGAAAGCAGGATGCCTGCAGCAATACTCCGCAGTCTGTCCTCTTCTTTTTTTATTTTATTTACCTTCTCCCAACGTGTGGGAAGCAATTTTATTTGTTCTTTATATTCCGGATGCTCTTTTAACAGCCGGATATCCATTCCATATATGCTCCACATATCCACATCATAGCACAAATACAAAAAGTTCTCCACATTCTGTTATAAAAAAGAATGTGCCTTGGCACATTCTCGCGCCTGCGGCGGTCGCTTGCGACATCTACCTTATACGCCGCAGTGCGCATCCTCGCGGAGCATTTTTTACTTTACAGGAAAGCAATTTCCTGTAAAGTAAAAAATCCCCGGGCAAAATACTTCTCTTCCCATAAGAAGCATTTTGCCCGGGGTTCCACTTTTAAACTATGTAATTAGTCCTGATTGATAGTCTCATTTAAGATTCCAGTAATCTCTTTCATGGACTTTTCAAACTCTTCATCATTGTTGTTATTGAAAATCAGTAAATCATCTTTTACATTCGGATCATGCAGATCTTCCGGAATCTCAAAGTTACAGGATGCAATATATTCATCCCAGTGCTCTAACTTCCAATCATCACGGTCAGATGCTCTGGTAATCATTCTCTCATGAACGATTTCCGGATCTGTCTGTACCCAGATTGTTACTAATGTAGCATCTTTCTTTGCCAGCTGGGCTTTCAGACCTTTGATATATTCCATATCACGGATTTCTCTTGTAAATGGTGCATTGATAAGAACCAGATCTTCATACTCCAATGCCTCCAGTGCCAGATTTACGACACATTCATATTCATAATCACGAATGTTCTTCTCAAAGAAATCACTGCTTCTATTATATGGCTGTCCAGCCACTACAAAAATCTGTTTAGATAATGTAATTAAAGTATCCTTATCCAGATATACAATATGATTTAATCTCTTTGCCAGTTCTTTTGAAATATATGTTTTCCCGCAAGCTGGCGGTGATGTTACGATAATCAGTTTCTTGCTCATTTCTACTTCTTCCTCCGTATGCCTGTTCATTTTTCCCTCTATTATAAAACAGGTTTTCCGATAGAACAAGGGGTTTTTTTTACTTTTTTTCCTGTTTTTTCGTAAATATGCAATATTTTTTAAGATAATAACAGCCGTTTATCTTAGAATTTCTCCGTTACTTTCGATTACTTTTTTGTACCAGTAAAAGGATTTCTTTTTGGTTCTCTTCAAGGTGCATTATATCCGATTGGTGGCCTCCCACTGCCGGTTTTCCGCTGGCACTGATGGCATCTCCTAATACGATGGTCAGTACCTTCTTATATTTATCCTTAGAAAGTGGCAGAAGATTCTGCTCATCCTTTACCAGTGTAATTTCTTTATCGGATACCTGATATGCCATGTCAATATGCTTCTTACAACGCAAAATATCAAGGGCGGACTCATCCGGAATCAGAGTATGCGATTTCTGTTTCTCATGCAGCTTCAAAGATGCTTTTGTTGCCAAAATATAAGTAACCGCCTCATTCAGACGTTCTTCTGAAATTATGCCACTCTTAACTGCCTCTAAAACAGTCTCGTAATCCTCTTTCAGATTCTTCGTAAATAAAAGCATGTCACAGCCTGCATTGATGGATTTCGGAAGCAGCTCTTTACGTCTTCCGGCACAGCCAAAGCCTACCATATTGGTGACATCTGTAGTAATCATTCCGTTGAAACCAAGCTTTCCTCTTAACAATCCCTGTAGCAGTTCTTTCGATAATGATGCTATATGCAAAAAAATGCCCTTTTTCCACACAAATTTGATTTGCACATTTATTTTATCCGGTGTATATTTTTACTGAACTGACAAAAGAAAGAAGGTCGAAAAAATGGAACACATTGCAAGAAATGATGCTTTGGCATTACTGAAAAAATATAACAAAGACCCTTTTCATATTCAGCATGCGCTTACGGTTGAAGCTGTTATGAAATGGTATGCCAATGAATTAGGCTATGGCGAGGATGCTGAATACTGGGGTATCGTGGGACTGCTTCACGATATCGACTTCGAATTATATCCTGCCGAGCATTGTCTTAAGGCTCCGGAATTGTTAAAGGATGGCGGCGTTTCGGATGACATTATTCATGCGGTCTGTTCCCACGGCTACGGCATTACCGTAGAATGTGGCACAACCATTGATGTGGAACCGCTTCACGAAATGGAAAAGGTCTTATTTGCTGCAGACGAATTAACCGGTCTTATCTGGGCAGCCGCACTGATGCGTCCGTCCAAAAGCACGAAAGATATGGAATTAAAATCCCTAAAGAAGAAATATAAAAGCAAAGGCTTTGCTGCCGGATGTTCCCGCGAGGTCATCGAGCGAGGTGCCGCTCAGCTTGGCTGGGATTTAGAGAAACTGCTTACCATGACTTTACAGGCAATGGCGGCAACCGAAGATGAAATTAAGGCGGAAATGGACGCGGAATAATTTTTCTGTCTTGCTCCTGCCTTCTTCCTATGTTAAAATGTGAAAAAGCATATATTATACAATCTATATGGCACTTTCTATAGTTCAAATCCGGTTCTGCATAGAACCCAGCATTTCTGTATCTATCTATGCTTTTGATTCACTATCTAACTAAAAAGCAGGAGCGATACAGTATGGAAATAACTGCCATTATTCGATAGCAGGTAATCTTTTGCCACTGGATATGATATTTATTTTCTATTGCTGCTTATCCTCCTGCCACACACAAGGAGGACTTGCCTATGACAGGAAAAGCACATGAAGCAAATGAAACAACGAAACGCACACCGGTAGATGATTGCTATACCAGCCGTTTATCAGATGCTTTTTATCATGCAACCGACAATCCATCGTTGGAACTTATTGTTACTACATTCAATGTAAACGCAGGACACAACACCGAGTTAATGTCCCATTGCCAGATATTAAAGGAATATTCCATTTATGTTGCAAAGGTTCGTTCCTTTGCAGAACAGATGCCTTTGGATGATGCCGTACAAAAGGCTGTCACCGAATGCATTCAGGAAAATATTCTGGCAGATTTTCTTAGGAAGAATCAGGCGGAGGTAATTGCTATGAGTATTTTTGAATATGATAAAGTTGAAGAAGAGAAAAAACTGAGAAAAGCTGAATTTGACGCCGGTGTTGAGCAGGGATTAAAACAAGGCGTTGAACAGGGGATTGAGCAAGGATTAAAGCAGGCTTCTACCGATACCGCCCTTCGTCTATTGAATACCGGAAAATTTGATGTAAAGGAAATCGCAGAACTTTGTAATCTTCCTTTAGAGGACGTTACTGCACTCATGAAATAACTTTTATATTACATAAATATTTGATACCTATAGAACCTGCCACCGGCAGCTCAAGAAACCCGCAGACCACCTGTTTTCAAACAGATAATCTGCGGGTTTCCTGCTATAATCCTATTTCGAATTCTATTTCCGGTTCTATCTATATTATATCTTCATTTATAACACTATCACAGCATACCACAACTTTCCTGTTGCTTACTGGTACTTGCTGGTTGCCTTCAGTCGGGTCAGGGCACGGGATAAGGATGCTCTGGAATGATAGTATTCCTGGATGCTCTGCTTCTGCCGCATCTGCTCCTCGGCACGTTCTTTTGCTTCTCTGGCACGGGCAACATCAATCTCTTCCGGATGCTCTGCAGTTTCTACCAGAAGCGTCACACGGTTGTTGACGATTTCCACAAAACCCATGCCAACTACTGCATATTCCCAATTTGCAGTAGCTTCCGGCTGAAAACGCATTTCACCCTCATCAATGGCAATGACCATATCTTCATGGTGTGCTAAAATCTCTTTCTGTCCGTCATATTCCGGAACAATCAGAGAACGGCATCTGCCGGCATAGAATACCCGGTTTGCTGCAATTATTTTTAAATAAAATGTATTTCCTGCCATACCTGTACCTCTATTCTAAAGATGATAGCTTCTATGCATTCTGGTGTTCCATCTCTTCTGCTTTACGGATAACGTCTTCTACTGTTCCTACGTTGAAGAATGCATTTTCCGGATACTGATCCATATCACCATCGATGATTGCCTTGAATCCTCGAATGGTTTCAGATAATGGAACGTAAACACCCTTTACGCCGGTAAAGTTCTCTGCCACATGGAACGGCTGTGATAAGAACTTCTGAATCTTTCTTGCACGATATACCAGTAACTTGTCCTCATCTGCCAGTTCTTCCATACCAAGAATTGCAATGATATCCTGTAACTCTTTGTATTTCTGCAGAATCTCCTGTACTTTCCGGGCTACCTGATAATGTTCTTCTCCAACGATGTCTGCCTCTAAGATACGGGATGTAGATTCCAGCGGGTCTACTGCCGGATAAATACCCTGCTCTACAATCTTTCTGGAAAGTACGGTGGTCGCATCCAGATGTGCGAAAGTAGTAGCCGGTGCCGGGTCAGTTAAATCGTCTGCCGGTACATAGACTGCCTGAACGGATGTAACAGAACCGTTCTTTGTAGATGCAATACGCTCCTGCAATTCACCCATTTCAGTTGCCAGTGTCGGCTGATATCCTACTGCGGAAGGCATACGTCCTAACAATGCAGATACCTCAGAACCTGCCTGTGTGAAACGGAAAATATTGTCGATGAAAAGAAGCACATTCTGGTGTTTCTCATCACGGAAATATTCTGCCATGGTAAGTCCGGTCTCAGCCACACGCATACGTGCTCCAGGTGGCTCGTTCATCTGACCGAACACTAAGGCAGTCTTCTCTAATACACCGGATTCCTTCATTTCTGTCCAGAGGTCATTACCCTCACGGGAACGCTCTCCAACACCGGTGAAAATAGAATATCCACCATGCTCTGTTGCAATATTACTGATTAACTCCTGAATCAATACGGTTTTACCTACTCCGGCTCCACCGAACAATCCAATCTTACCACCTTTTGCATATGGTGCCAAAAGGTCGATAACTTTAATACCGGTCTCTAAGATTTCTTCTGCCGGATTCTGGTCTTCAAATGCCGGTGTTCACGATGAATGACCCATTCCGGTGCATCCTTCAATGGTTCGCCACCATCGATTGCTTCTCCTAATACGTTGAACAGTCTTCCCAATGTCTGCTCACCGACCGGAGTTTTTATTCCGCTTCCTGTAGCGGTTACTTCCATATCACGGCAAAGTCCCTCACTGGAAGCTAACATAATACAACGTACCGTATGATTTCCGATATGCTGTGCCACTTCCATGATGCACTTCTTATCGCCGTTTTTCACTTCAAGGGCGTCTTTGATTGCCGGCAATTCTTCGTCTTCAAATGAGACATCCACTACCGGTCCTAACACCTGTATGATTTTTCCTGTCTTCATGAAAAAGCCTCCTTATCACTGCCTCTTTTTCCGTTTCTGAGCTTTCGCTCCTGCAATGACCTCGGTTATTTCCTGGGTAATTGCCGCCTGTCTTGCACGATTATATAAAATATCCAGCTCATGGAGCATATCTTTGGCACTTTTGGTTGCTGCCTCCATTGCCATCATTCTTGCGTTCTGCTCGCAGGAATAAGACTCAACTAACGCTCCATAGATGAAACCAACTACATAATCCGGTACAATTCGATCCATCACCGCCTCCGGAGATGGTTTCAATGCCAGTTCCTCCATCGGAATATCTGCAGGCAGTTTCACGTTAAAGCTTGCTTTCTTCAGTGGGAGCAGCTGTCTGATCTGTGTCTCCTCCTGAATCGCATTGACCATGCTGGTATAGATGATATAGACTTCGTCTAACTCTTCTTTCCGGTACAGTTCCAGAAGTTCCTCTGCAATATTTCTTGCACGATTCAGTGTCGGATTCTGTACGGTATAGTGGAACTGCTTATCAATCTCAATTCCACGCTGTTCAAAATAGTGACGGCCTAACTCACCTAATACAAACAGTTTGTTATTTTTATGTGCTTTCAAATGCTCCTCTGCAAGCTTTAATACATTATGGTTATAGGAGCCTGCCAGACCCTTATCTGCCGTAATAACAATATAACCTACCATCCGTTCTTCCGGCTTTTTCTCTTCGTTGGTCTTAAAATAAATGTCCTCAATATCCGGAAGATGTCTTAAGATTCTGCTCATTTCCGACTGCAGGGTAAAGAAATAAGGTTCTGTGTCAGAAAGCATTTTCTTTGATTTCTTCAGCTTCGAAGAAGAAATCATATACATTGCATTGGTAATCTTCAATGTATCATTGATACTCTTCATCCGATCCTGAATTTCCTTTGCATTTGCCATAACAACACCTGCTCATTCCTATTGATTTCTACTGTCTTCGAATTCTTTTGCAGCCGCAACAATCTTATCGGTCAGTTCATCGGAAAGCACTTTGGTTTCTTCGATTTCCCTGCCGATTTCCGGATGCTTCAAATCCATATATTCAAGAATCTCATTCTGATACTGTTTTACATTCTTTGTTTCTACTTTATCAAATACACCATGGTTTGCCATACACAGTGTCTCTACCTGCTCATGCAGGGAAAGCGGATGGCAGAGTGGCTGTTTTAAAAGCTCCATCAATGCTTTTCCATGCTGTAACTGTGCCTTGGTCATATCATCAAGGTCCGATGCAAACTGGGTAAATACTTCCATCTCACGATACTGTGCCAGGTCGATACGGATACCTCCGGATGCCTTCTTCATTGCCTTGGTCTGTGCAGCACCACCGACACGGGATACGGACAAACCAACGTTGACTGCCGGACGCATACCTGAGAAGAAAAGGTTACTCTCTAAGAAAATCTGTCCGTCTGTAATGGAAATGACGTTGGTCGGAATGTATGCGGATACGTCTCCTGCCTGTGTCTCAATGATTGGCAGTGCGGTAATGGAACCTCCGCCCAATTCATCACTTAAACGGCTGGAACGCTCTAACAATCTGGAATGTAAGTAGAATACGTCACCAGGATAAGCTTCACGTCCCAGAGAGATTGCACGATATGCTACCGCATGTTTGGATAAATCATCATATACGATTAACACATCTTTACCCTGATGCATAAAGTACTCTGCCATTGCAGTTCCTGCATATGGTGCGATGTACTGCATGGATGCAGGATCACTTGCAGTTGAGGAAACCACAATGGAATAATCCATTGCATCATGCTTGGTCAGTGTAGATACGATTTTTGCTACACTGGACGCCTTCTGTCCGATGGCAACATAGATACAGATTACTCCTTTGCCTTTCTGGTTAATGATGGTATCTGTTGCAATGGAGGTCTTTCCGGTCTGACGGTCTCCGATAATTAACTCTCGCTGTCCTCTACCAATTGGGAACATGGAGTCAATGGACAAGATTCCTGTTTCCATTGGTGTATTTACTGATTTACGTTCTACAATGCCCGGTGCTTCCTCTTCGATTGGACGATAATCATCTTCCTTAATCTCGCCCTTTCCATCAATCGGCTCACCTAATGCATTGATAATTCTTCCAACAAAGCCTTCCCCTACCGGGATTCCGGCTTTTTTCCTGGTACGAACCACTTTGGTTCCTTCTTTGATTCCGGTATCACGGCCGAATAAAATAACACCGATTTCATTCTGTCTGATATCCTGTACCATTCCTTTGACACCGTTATCAAATACAACAATTTCACCATACATTGCATGGTCAATTCCGTAAATGGTTGCAATTCCATCACCAACCCAGATTACGGAACCGGTCTCACGACTGGATTCATCCCAGTCAAATTCTTCTATCTCGCTCTGGATAATCGAGATTATGTCTGCAGCACTAATTGCGCCCACAGGCTTCACCTCCCTGTTAATTTTCTTTCCAACTGACGTAAGCGGCCTTCATAGCTTCTGTCATATTCTTTATGATGAACCTTAATGATGTATCCGCCTAAGAGATTCTCATCTTCCTTTTCTGTCAGAACAATCTCACAGTCGGGATATTTCTCTGCAAGAATCTTTCTTGCCTCTGCTTCTTCTTCCGGCTGTGGTGTGCCTGCACAGGTCAGTTCTGCACGCAGGATATGATTCTGTCTGTCCCAATAGAGATAAAATGCATCCAGGATATCCTCTATTTCTCCGATATAACCCAGTCTGCACATCATCTTGGTATAGTTCACAAGCACCTTGGATAATCCGGCATCCTGATAAATTTTCTCTATCACGGCATCCTTCTTATGTATGGAAATCACCGGACTTGTGAGAACCTTAAGCAGTTCCGGTGTAAGCTCATAAAGCTCCCGGAGTTCATCTGCCTCCTGTCTTGTGGCACCCAGCCGATACAATACCTTTGCGTTATTTATTGCTTCCTGTGTCATGAGCATCACCTGTTTTCATAATTTTCCGTGCAGCGATGACTGCCAGTTTGGCAATCTCAGCCTGAGCTGCCTGCTGTGCCTTTTCCTGCTCGTTTGCAATATCTTCCTTGGCTTTTTCTAACATATGCTCAGTCTCTTCCCGGGTCTTCTCTACCGAGCGTGCATGCTCTTCTTCTGCTCTTGCTCTGGCATCAATAATAATCTGGTCTGCCTCCGTTCTTGCATCCGATAAGCGTTCTTCATAATCTGCCTTTAATTTTCTGGCATCTTCTTCGCTTTTCTTTGCATCGTCGAACTGCTTCTTTACCATTTCTTCTCTTGCCTCAATCACATTCATGACTCTCTGATAAAGAAATTTACGAAAGACTACATATAATACCAGCAGATTTACAACGGTCCATAAAATATTCCAAAAATTAATGCTAAGCATTTCCCGTACCTGCCTTTCTATAATCTTTCTTTATTATTTTAAGAAGAGGATGATTAACAATGCGATAACGAATCCGTAAATAGCAGTTGCCTCTGCCAATGCACATCCAAGAAGAAGTGATTTGCTGATTTTGCTCTCTGCTTCCGGCTGTCTTGCAATTGCATCTACTGCGGATGATGTTGCTTTTCCAATTCCAAGTCCTGCTCCAATACCTGTTAATACTGCGATACCTGCTCCGATTGCTACTAATAATGTTGATGACATAATATGCACTCCTTTTCTTTTCTACTTTTTTGTTTCTCTTTTTGTTTTTTCTTCCCTATTCGGTTGCTTCTTTGACGAACAATGCGGTCAGAAATACGAATACATATGCCTGAATCAATCCGTCAAAAATGTCAAAATAACAGCTAAATACTGCTGGCAGAATTGCCGGTACTACCATTTTCAGCAATTCCATAATGACAAATGAACCTAATACATTTCCAAAAAGTCGCATACACAGCGACAATGGTTTGATAAAGACCTCCAGAATATTGATTGGAAGTACTACCGGCATCGGCTCTGCAAAACTCTTAAGCCAGCCCTTCGTTCCTTTCCTGCGGATACCCGCCATCTCAATCAATATGATACTCATCAGGGACAATGCCACAGTAACATTCATATCCTTGGTCGGTGGTTTAAATCCCAGCAGACCGATTAAGTTGGCAATTCCAATATAGATTGCCACCGTCATAAGATAAGGAATATACTGCTTTCCATTTTCGCCTATGGTATCCCGGAAGAAGTTATTCAACCCGTTTACAGCCGTTTCCAGAATAATCTGTCTGCGTCCCGGATGTTCCACACTTAAGTTCCTGGTCAGGAGTATGCACAGCACAATAACTACTGCCATGATAATCCAGGTTACTACTACGGATTCATAAATGGGAATGCCTCCGAAAATCGGAATTGTAAATACCGTTTCACAGTTCAATTCTTCCATCAGGCTATTTACCAGAGCATCCATCTGTCTCACTTCCTTCTGCTGCTCTAAGGCATTTTTAAATCGTTAAAATTCTAACAAGAAAAAAATGCAAACGCAACCGTTTTCTTCCTGCGAAAATAGGTCTGACCATTTGCTGTTTTTTCGTGTAAATATTCCATATTCTTCTGCAATTTTTGCCAGTTTTTTGGTTGTTTTTTTATGCAATTTGTACACTTGCGTCAATTTGTATATTTTGGCATTAAAAAAATGCAGAAATTTCCTGTTTTTTCACAAACATTTTCTGCATTTTTCTTATTCTTTATAGACTTTATACAATTTTAATCATTAAGCTTACTTCACCAGAATTCCGTGGTGTTCCTCCATATAACCGCCGAAAATGGCATTCTTATAGCCTAATT
>OCHV01001467.1_pt1 | contig 15242 bp, 14 predicted proteins | sample 1538461 | NCBI WGS metagenome assembly OCHV01 (sample SAMN04571692, study PRJEB22368) | human gut metagenome | biome: human gut; material: stool | host: Homo sapiens | place: Luxembourg | collected 2012-08-03 | reverse complement strand
TTTTTAATACAATATGTCAAAGAACACTTGATGCTTACTTTTTACACAACCTCCCCGAAGGAGGGGAATGGAAATACTACCGACTGGTTAAATTGCCACCAAATTTGAAGAAGAACCCTCCTCCTTCGGGAAGAAAGAGAAAGAGATACTACCGGCAATAAAGGGATACTACCGGCAATTTTATTTCTTTTCCAGTTCTTGCAGCGAATCCATTTTCTTTTTTTCAAGGAACTCGTAGATGCCGCAAAGATGTTCCGTCACTTTCTGATTGCCAAACTCATACACCTTTGAAACCAGTCCGTCGAGGAAGTCACGGTCGTGGGAGACAACGATCAGAGTGCCGTCGAAGTCGAGTAGCGCCTGTTTCAGAATATCTTTGGTTTTCATGTCGAGGTGATTCGTGGGCTCATCGAGAATGAGGAGATTGACCGGTTCCAGCAACAATTTAATCATTGCCAGACGTGTCCGTTCCCCGCCCGAAAGCACTTTCACCTTCTTCATTGATTCTTCCGGTCCGCCAAACATAAACGCACCCAGCAAATCACGGATTTTGTTCCGGATCTCACCTTTCGCCACATCGTCAATCGTCTGGAAAACCGTCAGGTTTTCGTCCATGAGCGAAGCCTGGTTTTGTGCAAAATATCCTATTTGTACGTTATGCCCCAGCGTCAGTGTCCCCTCGTGTTCGATTTCCTTCATGATACACTTCACGAGCGTAGATTTACCCTCGCCGTTCTTCCCGACAAAGGCAACCTTGTCCCCGCGTTCCACCGTCAGGTTTGCGTTGCGGAACACCACGTGATTGCCATACGTTTTGCCGACACCTTCCATAATCACCGGATAACTTCCCGAACGGGGCGAAGGCGGAAATTTCAACCGCAAAGCGGAAGTATCTTCCTCATCTACCTCCAGCAGTTCCAGCTTTTCCAGCATCTTGACACGGCTCTGCACTTGCAACGTCTTCGAATACGTTCCTTTGAAGCGTTCGATGAACTCTTTCGTCTCAGCGATAAATTTCTGCTGCTCGTCATAAGCCTTCTGTTGCTGTTCGCGACGTTCTTTGCGCAAGGTCAGATATTGGGAGTAATTCACTTTATAATCGTAGATACGTCCCATTGTCACTTCAATAGTGCGGGTGGTGATGTTGTCCACAAACTTGCGGTCGTGGCTGATGACAATCACCGCTTTGCCGTTGTTGATCAGAAAATCTTCGAGCCATTGGATAGATTCGATGTCGAGGTGGTTCGTCGGCTCGTCGAGCAGGAGCACGTCCGGTTTCTGCAACAGCAGCTTTGCCAGCTCGATGCGCATCCGCCAGCCGCCGCTGAAATCGCTCGTCTGCCGTTGGAAATCCTCGCGGGTGAACCCGAGGCCGAGCAGCGACTTTTCCACATCTTCCTCGTAGTTGGTGGCATCGATCGAATAGAACTTCTCGCTTAAGGCGGAAACCTCCTCAATGAGAGCCATATAACTGTCGCTTTCGTAGTCCGTCCGCGTTTCCAGCTCTTTGTTCAGACGGTCGATCTGCGCCTCCATTTCGTGCAGGTGAGCAAAGGCCTGCGCCGTTTCGTCAAACACTGTCCGTCCGTCTTCCGTCATCAAATGTTGGGGCAGGTAGGCCACTACGCAGTCTTTGGGTGCGGAAACCTTGCCGCGCGTCGGTTGCCGTACACCTGCCAGAATTTTGAGCAGCGTACTCTTACCCGCACCGTTTTTTCCCATAAGGGCGATACGGTCTTTTTCATTAATAACGAAAGAAATATCACTAAATAAGGTCGTGCCGCCAAATTCCACGGCCAGTCCGTCAACAGAAATCATATTATTCTTTTATTTTGAGGCGCAAAGATAGCGAAATATATGAATATTTTTTATACCTTGCGGGCTGAAAAGAGATATTAACCAAAAATGACAAATAAAAAAAGCAATATAATAACAATATGGAAAATGAACAAACGAGTGTACTGAGACCCCTCATTTTAGTGGCTGAGGATGACGACAGCAACTTTAAATTGATTAAAGCTATCATAGGTAAAAAATGTGATATCGAATGGGCGAAGAACGGCGAAGAAATGGTGCAGTTGTTTCAAGAACACCAACATAGAGCGAGTGCCATACTAATGGATATCAAAATGCCGTTGATGAACGGGCTGGAGGCTACGAAGATTATTCGTGAGTCGAATACGGAAATCCCCATTATCATGCAGACAGCTTATGCTTTCAGCTCTGACAAGGAAAACGCGATGAAGGCGGGAGCTACCGAAGTGTTGGTGAAACCGATCACTTTGAGTATTCTCCGTACCACCCTAAATAAATACTTACCCGACTTGCAATGGTAGAATAGATACTTAAAAAGAATAAATAGGGTAGAACTGCGGGACCGGTACCGTTTAGTAGAAATAGGGTATCACAAGGCGCACTTGAAAAATGAAATAGGCGGACTTTACGGTCGGTCTATTTTTTTGTTCTTCCCGTTTATTTTTTTTCGTTCCCGTTTATTGTTAGAGTTTTGTTTCATTATAGGGGTGGATTATTAGAGTTCTTTTTTCATACAGGGGGCAACTATGGGATTTTTTGATTCTTCTTCAAATTTGGTGGTAAAATTAATTGAGAAAATAATAATTTGATAGTCGATAGTATTCAACAATAATTTGATAGTTGATAGTATTCTCCATTCTCCTCCTTCGGGAAGGAGGAGTCCCCGTAGGGGGAGGTGGTAGGTGAATGCGTAAGTCAGTTATTATCAGCATTGTGTATCCACCTACCACCCCGGCTTTCAGCCACCCCTCCTTCCCCGAAGGAGGGGAATGGAGATACCACCGACTGGCTAAATAACCACCAAATTTGAAGAAGAACCGATTTTTTCATAGCACAGGGGGCTTCGGAACGTTGAGGTGATTGCGGTTGCACCCGCGTCACCTTCCTCTCACCAGTTTCTTCAATGTCCCGTTGTAGGTGTTCTCAAATTCCGTCGGATGATTAAGGGCCCAGAGGATGTAATCTCCCGGTTCGTTTTTTTTGAGCAGGGTGGGGCGGTATTCGTTGCTGAGAATCTTCCATAAAGTACCTCCCGGTCCGCCCAGTTCTTTGCGTCGGGCGAGGGCGGTGATTGCGTTCACGGTCTGTTCTTTCCGGATGCCGATTGTTTGAAGGTTCATGTGCAGGAGAGTTTCGGAGCTGCCTCCGGCGGTTACTCCTTGGGGGGGAATGCTGTTTCTTCCGTTATCTCTTTGGGGATTCCCTTTTTCTCCGGAAGGATTCTCTATTACTTCAGGATAAGTTCCCTTTTCTTCAGAATAACATTCTTTTATTTCAGAAGAATTTCCGAAATTTCCAAAAGACAAACCACTTACAACGACAGGCGGAGCCTGAAAAACGCCGTTTGACGGCACGGGCGGCATTTCATTCTCTGTCTCTTTTCCGGCTTTCCGCCTATTCTCTGTCTCTTTGTCTTTTTCTATCTCTTTCTCTCTATCTCTATCTCTTTCCGCTTTGGTTTCAGTTCCCCTATCTCTTTCCTTCTCCGTTTCCTGTTTACCTTTGGTGTCTGTTTCCTCTTTTGTTTGTGGGATTGTTGTAGCAATTTCGGGAGATTTTGCTGCATTAATTCCTGTTTTTGTAGCATAGATATCATTTACTGCTGCATCACTGACAGTTCCGTTTCCGGTTCCCGCTCGGTTTCCGTTTCTATTTTCGTTTTCACTTTTTGCTATGCTGTTTTCCTTTCCGTATTCGTCCTTTTGTTGTTCCGTTTCTCCGTCCGTGATTAGCCAGAAATGTTCCAACGGTAATTTGTATTTTCTCCGGCTGTCGGTGATAATTTTGTGATATTGTTCCTGAATAACTTGTGAAGTGAGTACGCTATACACCTTATATATATGAGGGTCGAATAATCCCACCGCCAGACAGTCGTCGATAATGGCCTGCATTTCCGCCTCCTCGCAACAGGCTTCTTGTGCAACGTCGAACAATGTGTCCTGATTCCACGGGACATAATATCCTTTTTCTTTGTAGATGAGGCAGAACAGTGAAGTGAGCGCGGCAATCCCTGCTGCGTGGTGACGGCTAGAGATACGTCGTACCTTTCTGTCTTGCAGGAAATTGACGTCGAGTGGAAAATAATCTAAACCGGATTTGGAAATACGGGCCATTTGGATTGAATTAAAAATTAATGATTAGTTCGGGTTTCGTGGGTGCGGCACCCTGAATTTCATCGCAGAGGACACCGATGTGTACGACTCAGTTCAGAATCCCTCTTTCTGAACATCGAAGCACGGACAGGCTTTCATGTACTCGTTGGGCGAGATAACGCCGTCGCCGTTGAGGTCGGGGCTGGTGTCACGGTGTCCGAGCACCTGCTTCACACCGGGGAAGACAAGCCGTAGCGCCTTCACCAGTCGGATGAGTGCGGTGCGTTGCGCGGCGGGGGCGGAGTGCCGGCGTGTCATCGTCCGGCAGCGGTTCGAGGCGTTCGGCGCAGTGGACGAGGAATTCCAGTTCCTCCCGGCAGCCTTCGATCGCCTCGTAGAGCGAATCTACGTTGTATTGTCGGCAGAGCCTTTCCCACTCTTTGCGTTCTTCGGGCGTCCTCATTCGGCACGGAGGAAATTTTCGGCGTGGAATGTCCGCCAGCCTTTGGCTTCGAGGTCGTAGTAGACGACGAACGTGTTTTCCGGCCGTGGCGTATACGGGCGGTGGAAACAATGTTCGTATCCGGTGAGCGTTCCTACGGCGTGACGGATGCTTCCGTCCTGCTTGGTATAATAAAAACTGACGCTAGCTAAGTACATTTTGCGAATTAAAACGTCTATCTGATGCGCAACGACAAGTGCCTCGCGTTTGTCCATGCCATTGTTTTGACGAATAACAGCGGCCCGCTTCATGAGTCGTATCCGCCGGAGGGAATGATTTTTTTTAATTTCGGTCATTATATTCAATTATTTTTCATTGATTTCGTCGGTAAAGGTAGAGGAAGGGTAACACATAAAGGGTTCATGTTTGAGTTATTTTAGGAGATAAAGTAAGAAAGTGTCACGCGTGACGCATAATGTTAAAAATAATATCCGATATTTGTCGGCATTATTTACGAAATATTAATTATGATGACAAAACAATTATCTAGTGAAACAGTTGATACTGTGGACAATGGAGCTAAAACAAGTGTTGAAAATGTAGTTGAAAACGCAGCTAAAAGTAAAGTGGAAACGGGTACAAACAAGCATGAGAGGAATCGGAGAAGATCTAGTGATTTCGACGAAGAAGACTGGCAGGAAAAAGGAAAAGTAATCGACGAGGTGAAAATTTGTTCTTATGAGAACAATTACAAAGAGGTTTATTTTGCCAAACAAACAGACACCTCCATATCAACGGTCAGACGTATATTCTCGTTCAGAACGCAGAAAACGGCGGCTAGCTGGTCGTCGATTTTCAAACTGGTCAAGTGTCTTTCCAATGAGTGTGTCAACGCCAACCATTTGGTCGTCCTCTTGGGAACGATGCTGCTTTATCTGGTCGGAAACGCCGCAAAGGTACATTTCTATCTCGAAGGGAATAGAAAGTTTTTTATCGAAATTAAGTTCAAAAAGGATGTGACGGTATTTAAAAAGGGAGAGAAGGAACCTGTGGGCGACAATGAACGCAGAAATATTGATGATGAGTTCAAATAAGATAAGTACTGTGAGAACTTGGTATAATCTTCTGCCGGGAAAACGCTTGTTTCTACCGGTTTACTCGTTCGCAAATCCGTACATTGTGAAATGAAGATATTCCCGACCCGGAGATGAACAGCCGTTCTATCCGGGTTGGGAATATTGTTTTTGGTTAAAAATGGTACGTGATATGGCTGCGCAGGACGCTTGCCGAGGGCAGCACTTTCTGGTTCACGTTGCCTTATGTGTCCCGAATATGAGTATATCAATCTCGATGTGGGTTCGTCCGGTACCGGAGAGCTTTCTAAGGCTCTCCCAAAAATCGAAAGAACAGCCCGACTTGTGCAGGAGTCAACAGGATTGCTTTTCCGGTATATCCCGAACGGGTGAGTGCCGCTTGCAGTTCCGTGTTTTTGGCAATCCAGCTGCGGAGCGTCCGGCGGGCAGAGGCAGGCTGGATGTGGGGCAGGTAGAGGGCGGCTAGTTGACTTTTACTGTATGCTTGTATGCGGGCGGAGGTTGTTTTCTCTTCCGGAATTGAAGTTTCTGTGGTAGTTGTTTTCATTGTTACTGCTTTTTTATTGGATTATTCGTTTCGGTTATAAAGGTACGTGATTTTTTGTTGTCTGGTACTTCTTTGTACAGAAGTACTTACAGGCAGTATTTGTGCGAAACGGTTTGAACTTGCTCTCTCCCGTCACGACTTGTCACATCGTGTCTCCCGCCTTTCTTTGGCCCGTTTACTTTTGTCGGCGTAATCGGTTACAGAGACAATTGATCCATTAATCATTAAAAAGAAAGGAAAACAGTAGTATGCCATTAATTTACAAACCTTACCAGGCAACGCTTGCCAACAAAGAAGGACAGAAACTCTTTTATCCCCGCCTGGTGAAAATCGGGAGAACGGTCAACACGCAGAAAATGGCGGAATTGATTGCTGAAAAGGCTTCGTTGACGGCGGGCGACGTGCACAACGTGATTCGGAATCTGATGTCCGTGATGCGCGAACAGTTGCTCAATAGCCGCACAGTGCGTCTCGAAGGATTGGGAACATTCACTATGGTTGCCAAAGCCTGCGGAAAAGGCGTGGAACAGGAAAGCAAAGTCAGCAGCTCGCAAATCGTTTCGCTGCGCTGTCAGTTCACGCCGGAGTACACCCGGTCTGCCGGAAACACGACCCGCGCACTGACTGCCGGAGTGGAATTTGTACACGTCAAAGACGTAGCAGCCGGTCTGATTGCCGACGGTGATACGGAAAATCCGGGCGGCGATGACAAACCCGGCGGCGGAAACACACCCGGTGGCGGTGGCGTAACGCCGGACCCGTCTGTCTAAACGAATTATTAACCTTAAAAAAAGAAAAAGATGAAACTATTTCTTGAAAAACTGCTTGATATTCTCGAAGCGCTTCTGCGCTTCCGTCGCCGGAGAAACGGAAAGACGGAGAAGGACTAGCAGCCGGCAGAAAAAAAGAGAGACCGGCAGGAAAAAAGAAAGAAAAGTATGACGTAAAACGAAAACGTGCCACCCGCACGTAGTTCCACCAAGCGAAAGCGGGCAGGTGGAACGGACAAAAAAAGAGGGTGACTAAAAGTCAAGAGTATCTGAAAACTTCCGACTGTTTAGTCACCCTCTGCCTGTTTTTGGGTTTATCTCTCATTGTACATCTATGGTTCCCCAACCTAAAAATGACTTAGTAATTCTGCACTTTGAATAAACCCTCTTTTGTGTGTTTTTATATATTTCATCGTAACATCTCTGTCTGAGACTTCTGTAACATTTCCGTCTGACTTTTACGGCATTTCCGTTTCCACTTGGAATTTCCGGCTTACTTTCATCAGGTTGATTGTATAAGTCACCACGTTCTGTGCCTCCTGAACCATTGTCAGATAAACCATGCTGACCCGGATACTGCCTGCCTGACTTTGGATGCGCTGCAACTCCTTGCGTTTCAGCAACGAAAGCTGTCCGTTGAGGTCGTTGGCACGGCGGACTTCTTCTTCCATATCGTTGTACTCATTATTCTCCATTTTCTTGCGGCATTGCTGAATCAGGTAAGTAATGTCCTCGGACACATCACTGAATTCTCCTTTTTGGATAGCGTCCAGCGGGTTGAAGTTATTGTCGATATGCTCCAGACACGGTTCGCAAAGGCGGGAAATGCTATACACCAGTTCGCTGGCAAAGTCGTTGCCTTGATAGTAGTACAGCCCTTTTTCGAGCACGGTGTTATTGTCGAGGCGGCACATGGCTACCGTTCCCGTGCGCTTCATCTGCTTGACAAGTTGTTTCTCGAACTTTGTGGAACCCATGGCACGGCGCAGTCCCCGCAAGTTTTCGTGGATAAACGAGGTGACGGTCAACTCGAAGTTCGTCTCTGCGTATTCGAGAACTTTACAAAGCTCTTCGCGGGTATGTTTGCGCATCAGTTGCAACGCTTCTTCGCTGTCCGATGTTTGCATCAGTTGTTTGAGAGTTTCGTTGCCTTGTTCTTTTGCTTTGCGTTTCTTATACATCACCTGGCTGCGTATCAGGATGAATGCTGCCAGAGCGATGAGGGCAATGATTGAAATATTTCCACCGAAATGCAGCACGAGGGCGACGAAGAAACAGATCGTGAAGGCAGCTCCGGCAGTGATAAACCAACCGCCGATGACGCTCAGTACGCCTGTGATACGGTAAACGGCTGAGTCACGTCCCCAGGCACGGTCGGCGAGCGAAGTACCCATGGCTACCATGAAAGTGACGTAAGTGGTGGACAGCGGGAGTTTCAGCGAAGTTCCCAGTGCGATGAGCAGGCCGGCAAGGACAAGGTTCACGGAGGCGCGGACGAGGTCGAAAGCACCTCCGTCGGCGATGATCGCTTCGTCTTTTCGGAAGCGGGTGTCCAGCCATTTCTTGGTGCTGTCCGGGGTGATGCGTGAGATGCCGTTGGCAAGTGTCATGCTGAAACGGACGATTGTACGGGCTATCGGGGTGCTTCCGAAGGTTTCTTCGCCTTCGTCCTGACGGGAGAGGTCGACGGAAGTTTTGATTACCGCGTGTGCCTTCTTGGAGGTGCAAAGTGCGTAGACCATGATAGCGCCGGCGCCGATGAGGAAGTACCACGGAGTTTTGGCGGGGCCGAGCAGTGAGGTCATCAGAAATCCGTCCGGATTGCCGTTGCCGTTGGCCGTGAAATCCATGAAGGACGAGAAACCTGCGAGGGGAACGCCGATGAAGTTCACAAGGTCATTGCCGGCAAAGGCGAGGGCGAGGGCGAAAGTACCCATGAGTACTACTACTTTGAAGACATTGATTTTCAGCCAGTGAAGGATCTGCATTAGTATGGTGAAGAATACGAAGAACACACTGATAAGCATCCAAGTGTTGTCCTGTATCCATTGCTTGTTTTCGGGGGTCATGAAGGAACTGTCTTTCAGTCCTTTGATGAGCATGAAATAGATTATGGAGGTGGCGGCCACGCCTCCGAACAGTGCAATGCTGTATTTCATCTTTTTCGTGTAGTTGAACGTGAAGATGACACGGGCCAGCCATTGGACGAGCATACCGAAAAAGAAGGCGATTGCCACGGATACGAATATCGCCATGATGACGGAAAGGGCTTTGTCGGTGTTTATCAGGTCGCCCAACCCGAGGGTGTCGCTGTTACGGACTTTGATGAGGGAGAGGGCGAAGGTTCCTCCCAGCAGCTCGAAGACGAGGGATACGGTGGTGGAGGTAGGCATTCCCATTGAATTGAATACGTCCAGCAGGACAACGTCGGTGAGCATGACGGCAAGCAGGATACACATGATTTCTGCAAAGTAGAAGTGCTCGGGTTGGTAGATGCCGTGCCGGGCAATGTCCATCATGCCGTTAGAGAGCGATGCTCCGATGAATATGCCGATGCCTGCAATAAACAGGATGGTCTTGAAGGAGGCCGCCTTGGCACCTACCGCCGAATTGAGGAAGTTAACCGCATCGTTACTCACACCGACGATCAGGTCGAATACGGCTAGTACGAAGAGGAAAATGATAATGCATAAATAAATTGTCTCCATAAATGTGTGTATGTTATTTCCGCCTGCAAAGGACGGAGTTTGAGGTTGCAGGGGGATGTCATACTTGTTACATTTGTGTTACAACTTTCTTTCTTTTGTCTTGAAACAAAAGAAAGAGACAGAGAAACAAACAAAAAAAATTTGATTATAAGGTGAATTGGTAAAATAATGACTTGACAGTTTATAGTCGGTGGTATCTCCATTCTCCTCCTTCGGGAAGGAGGAGTCCCCGTAGGGGGAGGTGGTAGGTGAATGCGTAAGTCAGTTATTATCAGCATTGTGTATCCACCTACCACCCCGGCTTTCAGCCACCCCTCCTTCCCGAAGGAGGGGAATGGAGATACCACCGACTGGCTAAATTACCACCAAACTTGAAGAAAAATCCGCTCCGTTACGGAAGCTCGCTTGACGGATAAAAAAGTAGTCCGGGGAAACTATGCGGGTGGGTGCGGCATGGGGCGTTATATGTGTTATAGTTATATAGGGTTATATAGAGTTATGTGGGATTATGTGGGAGCAGGCTGTTTTTTAGTTGCTCGTAAAAATTATATTGTGCGCGGACGCTTGGGGTACCGGGCGTTCTTTTCTTGAATACGTTTTGCAGTTGGGCGTCTACCCAGCAGGCTTTTTGGTTGTCGGCCAGTTGGATGTTCAGCATTTCTATCAGGCTGGCACGCAGGTCGGGGTCGAGTATCGGGGTGACTGCTTCGATACGCCGGTAGAGGTTGCGGCGCATCCAGTCGGGGGAACCCATGAATACTTTCGGGTGGTGGTTGTTGCCGAAGTACCAGATGCGGGCGTGTTCCAGAAAACTGTCGACAATACGGGTGACACGGATGTTACGACTGTATGACTGCCCGGGGATGAGACAGCAGATGCCACGGACGATGAGGTCGATCTGAACGCCGTGTTCGGAGGCGTTATAGAGGCGGTTAATCATTGCAGGGTCTTGGAGGGCGTTCATCTTGAGGATGATACGTCCACCCTTGCCTTGGTCGGCAAGTTCTATTTCACGGTCGATGAGGCGGTTCAGTTCGGGGATGAGGTTGAAACGGGCGACAAGGAGAGTCGTGAATTTGGGGTCTTCTTTACCTTGCAGGGTGCGGAAGAGGTTGTATAGGTCGTTCACGATTTCCTTGCGGCAGGTGAACAGGCCGCAGTCGGCGTAGAGGGTGGCAGTCTTCTCGTTGAAATTGCCGGTGCTGATATAAGCGTAGCTGGGGAGCTTCTCGCCGTTCTGTCCGCGACGGCGGACGAGGGCTACCTTGGCATGCACTTTCAGTCCCGGGATACTATATATTATCTTTATGCCGGCGGCTTGCATCATTTCGGCGGTGGCAAGGTTGTTCTCTTCATCGAAGCGGGCTTTCAGCTCAACGAATACGGTTACTTTCTTGCCGTTTTGGGCGGCGGCTATCAGGGTGTTGATAACGGCGGAGTTTTCTGCCACACGGTATTGTGTGACCATGATTTCCCGCGTTTCCGGGTTATGAACGGCTTCATAAAGGAAATGGATGAAGTGTTCGAAGGAATGATACGGATAATATAAGAGCAGGTCCTTCCGGGCGACGTAGTTGAAAATGGATTCTTTCTCGTCGAGGACGGTTAGCTTCATCGGCTTTGGCTTCTCAAGGCTGTGGAGCGACTTGTTCGGGTTGGGGAGGTGACGCAGGTCTTCCAGATTCAGATGCTTGTCGCCGGGGACAAGCTCGTCACGCTGGATGCGGAAGGCGTCCACCAGAAAATCGAGGAAGTCTTGCGGCATGGCGCGGTCGTAGACGAAGCGGCAGACGTCGCCGATCTTGCGTTTCTTTACTTTTTTCTTCAGTTGGGCTACAAGGTCGGCGCTGCTGGCGGTGTCGTCAATCAGGATGTCAGCGTCGCGGGAGATCTTGATGCAGTAGCTGGAGTCGACGTCGTAGCCGGGGAAGATCAGGTTTAAGTTCGCCTTGATGATGTCTTCGGTGAACATCAGATAATGGTCTTTCTCATGTGCGGGAAGTTCGATGAAACGGGGCACTTTGGCATAAGGCTGTTTCATGACGAAGTAATACGGCTGCTGCCGTTGCTCTGCCTCATTCTCTTTTTTCGGATAAACTCGTATGGCCAGATAGAGGCGGTTGTCCCGGAGGAAAGAGACGATTTTGTCCTTCGATACCGGTACGGGTTGCAGGTAAGGGAAGATTTCTTCCCGGAAAAAATCTTTGATAAATTGTTGGTGGAACGGCTCCACGTGTCTGTCCTGATAGAAAATGATATGGTTTCTACGTAGGGCGGGGAGTATTTTCTGTTCGTAGATGTGCACACGGTCGTCCAGCTGCCGGGTGACTTCCCGGTTGATTTCCTCTACCAGTTCACGGGCAGATTGTACGGTTTCTTCATCGCTTTCCGTCGCTCCGGAAGCCACTGCTTTATGGTCGGCCACCCGGATTTTGTAAAACTCCTCCAGATTGGAAGAGTAGATTGAGATGAAGTTAATCCGCTCGTAGAGCGGCAAATGTTCATCCGTTGCCTCCAACAATACGCGGTAATTGAATGAGAGCCAACTGATATCTCGCTTGAAATAATTATATTTGCTTTCCATGTACTTTAAGATTTTTCCAAATATAGTATCTTTGCGGGATTAAACAAAGAAAATTATGACAAGAATAGGATTATTATCAGATACTCACGCTTACTGGGACGAGAAATACCTGGAATATTTTGAACCGTGCGATGAAATCTGGCACGCGGGCGATATCGGTTCGTTGGAAGTAGCGGAAAAATTGGCGGCTTTCCGGCCGTTACGGGCAGTCTACGGGAATATTGATGGGCAGGAAATCCGGAAGTTGTTTCCGCAGGTGAACCGTTTTACGGTGGACGGTGCGGAAGTACTCATAAAACACATCGGAGGCTATCCGGGAAAGTACGATCCTTCCATTGTCGGAAGCCTGATGACGCGGCCGCCGAAACTCTTTATCAGCGGGCACTCTCATATATTAAAGGTGAAATATGACAAAACGTTGGATATGTTGCACATCAACCCGGGAGCGGCGGGAATGTCCGGATTTCATAAAGTACGTACATTGGTGCGGTTTGTCATTGACGAAGGAGCGTTCAAGGATTTGGAAGTTATCGAGCTGGCGGATAAATAACTTCGCATTATTTTTGTCATTTCGGATTTCTTTCCGACCTTTGCAGCCAGTGAATGAATAACAAAGACGAACATGAAAGGAATTATTCTGGCCGGTGGAAGTGCTACCCGCCTCTATCCGCTATCTAAGGCGATTTCTAAACAGATCATGCCTGTGTACGACAAGCCGATGATTTATTATCCGTTGTCTACACTGATGTTGGCGGGAATACGCGAAGTATTGGTTATCTCTACTCCACGTGACTTGCCGATGTTCCGCGATCTGCTGGGAACAGGTGAAGAACTGGGAATGTCCTTCTCTTATCAGGTGCAGGAGCAACCCAACGGTCTGGCACAGGCTTTCGTATTGGGAGCCGATTTCCTGAACGGTGAACCGGGATGTCTGATTTTGGGCGATAATATGTTCTACGGCCAGGGATTTTCCGCCATGCTCCGCCGTGCTGCCAGTGTGGAGAAAGGAGCTTGCATATTCGGTTATTACGTGAAAGATCCCCGCGCTTACGGTGTGGTGGAATTTGACGAGACGGGCAAAGTCGTTTCCCTGGAAGAGAAACCTGCCGTTCCGAAAAGCAATTATGCCGTTCCCGGATTGTATTTCTATGACGCTACCGTGACGGAAAAGGCTGCCGCCCTCCGTCCTTCCGCCCGTGGAGAATATGAAATAACGGACTTAAACCGCCTCTATCTGGAAGAAGACACGCTGAAAGTGGAACTTTTCGGACGTGGATTTGCATGGCTCGATACCGGTAACTGTGACAGTTTGCTGGAAGCCTCCAACTTTGTTGCCACCATTCAGAACCGTCAAGGTTTTTATGTCAGTTGCATCGAAGAAATCGCATGGCGTCAGGGCTGGATTCCGACGGAACAGCTGCTTCTGCTCGGCCGGCAACTCGAAAAGACGGAATACGGCAAATACCTTATTGAACTGGCAAAACAATCCTAAAATCAACATAATAAGAAATATATGAAAACTTATCTGGTGACCGGTGCCGCAGGATTTATCGGCGCAAACTACATTAAGTATATTCTGGCAAAACATAGCGACGTGAAGGTCGTGATTCTGGATGCTTTGACGTATGCAGGAAATTTGGGAACCATTGCCAAGGATATCGACAATGAACGCTGCTTTTTTATCAAGGGAGATATTTGCAGCCGCGAAGTAGTAGACGGTCTGTTTGCTGAGTATCGCTTCGATTACGTGGTGAATTTCGCTGCCGAAAGCCATGTGGACCGTAGCATTGAAAACCCGCAGTTGTTCTTGATTACTAATATTCTCGGCACGCAGAACTTGTTGGACTGTGCACGCCGCGCGTGGGTAATGGGCAAGGACGAACAGGGCTACCCGACTTGGAGGAAAGGTGTGCGCTATCATCAGGTTTCTACCGACGAAGTGTATGGCTCTCTGGGTGCTGAAGGGTTTTTCACGGAGGCTACGCCGCTTTGTCCGCATAGCCCGTACAGCGCTTCCAAGACTAGCGCGGATATGGTCGTTATGGCCTATCACGACACTTATAAAATGCCGGTTACGATTACCCGTTGCTCAAATAACTACGGCCCGTATCATTTCCCGGAAAAACTGATTCCATTGATTATCAAGAATATCCTTGAAGGTAAACATCTGCCTGTCTACGGCGACGGAAGTAACGTGCGTGACTGGTTGTATGTGGAAGATCATTGCAAGGCGATTGACCTCGTTGTGCGCGAAGGCAAAGAGGGAGAGGTCTACAACGTAGGTGGACACAACGAAAAGACAAACCTCGAAATTGTGAAACTGACTATCTCGACCATTCACCGCTTGATGACGGAACATCCCGAATATCGCCAAATGCTTAAAAAGAAAGTGAAAGGTGAAAACGGAGAAATCTCAATCGACTGGATTAACGAGGATTTGATTACTTTTGTCAAAGACCGTCTCGGACACGACCAGCGTTACGCAATCGACCCGACCAAAATTACCAATGCCTTAGGTTGGTATCCCGAAACGAAATTCGAAGTCGGCATTGTGAAGACTATCGAATGGTACTTGAATAACCAGCCGTGGGTGGAAGAAGTAACTAGCGGAGATTATCAAGGCTATTACGAAAAAATGTACGGGAAATAGGAAGATAAGATAGTAGGAGATTGATAATAGGGGAAGATAAGATAGTAGGAGATTGATAATAGAGGAAGATTAAGATAGTAGGAGATTGATAATAGGGGAAGATTAAGATAGTAGGAGATTGATAATAGAGGAAGATAAGATAGTAGGAGAAAATAAGATAATAGAGGATTGATAATAGGAGATAGAAAAAGAACGTTAGAAAAAAGAAGGTTTTTCTTTAGATATAATTATAATGTGCATTTAACAAGTCGGTGGTAACTCCATTCCCCTCCTTCCCGGAGGTTGTGTAAAAAGTAAGAATCAAGTGTTCTTTGACATAT
>OCHV01001448.1_pt1 | contig 15424 bp, 15 predicted proteins | sample 1538461 | NCBI WGS metagenome assembly OCHV01 (sample SAMN04571692, study PRJEB22368) | human gut metagenome | biome: human gut; material: stool | host: Homo sapiens | place: Luxembourg | collected 2012-08-03 | reverse complement strand
ATACTTCTGCTTCTTTCTTAGTTCTGAATCCTTGCTTTTTAACTCTTCTTTTTTTTCCATTCTCATCATATCCAAGAGAAATTACAACTTGCCAATTATATTTGTTTAATTGTTTATAACTTGCCATCAGAATCATCCTTAATTATAGGCATACTAAGAAATTCAAGACCTTCGAGTTCTCTAGCAATATTTTCAGAAATACACTTAAAGAAATATTCTTTATCAGCACGGGTTTTAGCCACATAATCTAACTTATCATTCAAATATTCATTATGAAGAAAAACTATTTCTAGGACATGTTTTATAGATGTAGTATTATGAAGGTCTTTATATATATTCTTATAAAAATCTTCAGAATAACTTTCTGTTTCCAAAATATCATATAGATTTACCTTAAAAATATCTGAAATTTTTTGGATTATATCTATAGGAGGAACTCTTTTATTGTTCTCATAGTTAATTAATCCATGTCTTGATATACCTATTAAATCAGCAAATTCCTTTTGAGTTAAGTTTTCCTTGATTCTAATAAATTTGATGTTAGCACCAATATTCATGTAAACACCTCTCTTTATCTATATAATAGTATAAAAAATAAAAAACGTAAATTTTTTTATAGACTGTATTGACAATATATGAAGATATGGATTATATTGTATATATATTTATGTAGACAAATGTGAACATAAGTATATAAATAACTACATAAATTTATAATTATTAAAGGGGTGAGTGTTGTGTTAAATAAAGAAATGTTAACAGTACAAGAATTTAGTGAAAAAGCAAATATAACAGAAACGTATGCAAGACAATTATTAAGAGAAAGGAAGATAAATGGGGTAAAAGTTGGAAAATCATGGAGGGTATATACGGAGGAAGTAAATAAGTATTTAGGTATAGTTGGAGATTCAAAAAGTATGGAAATGCAATTATATATAAAAGAGTTAGAAGCAAAAGTGAAAAACTGTGAAATGCAAATTGCAACATTTAGAAATATAGTAGGAACATTAGAAAATATAGTTGGGATGTAGATTTATGAGTGAAATAATTAGTGAAAATTTAAAGCATGAGAGAAAGTATATTTTTTTTGGAGCCATAGATAAAACTATAAGAGATATGTTCTTCGAGGATAGGGATAAAGCTTGATACATTAATACTAATTATTTTAAATACTAATTTTCAAGAACAATATAAAGGGTTGGATAACTTACAAAGTTATTTTAGTTACTCTGTATTTGAAAAAGTATTGAATATTAAGAGAACAAAACTTCAGCGTATCATTAGAGAACTTGAAGATGAAGAATTTATTGATTGGGTAAATAAGTCTAAAAGTAGGCATGAAGCAAGTATTATAGCATTAAATTATCAATATGGTAAAGGATATGGTAGAAAGTACAGTAAAGAATATGGTAAAAATACTGAAAACACTGGCGTTACAGTAGGAGATAATATTATAAAAAATACAGTAAAAGATACACTAAACAATACATTATCTAAAAATATATCTAAAAATATATCTATATTAAATAATAAAGAAACGGTTAAAGTAATTAATCTAAATAATGAGATATTAAATTGCTATAAATACTATATAAATGCAAATATTACTCAGTTTGAATTGGATGAACTAGTAAGATTAGGTAGAGAATATGGAGATGATTTTTTAGAAAGGGCAATAATAGAATTATCAAAAAGACGCATTAAAAGTTTTAAGTATATTATTTCATTACTAGAAGATTGGAGAAGTAAAGGATTTAAAACAATAGAGGAAGTTGAGATAGCTTTAATTAAGAGGGAAGAAGAAAATAAAAAAAGGAATGAAACATTAATTAAATCTATTCCAAAGAAGAGTAGTAATAGTGATATAAATCCTATGTCGTTTAATAATTTTGAAGCACGACAGTATGATTATGACAAGCTAGAAAAAAGGTTATTAGGATGGGATAAGGAAGTTCCAGAGAATAACTATACAAGTAATAATAGCAAAAGGATTAGCAAAGCAAAGTTAAGCTTGAAAAGAATAAAGCAGATAGAAGAGCATGAGAGATTGTTATTAGAAAGTAGCATGAAGATTGCAAGCAAGAGTTAATAAAAAATTAGAATTTATATCCCACTTTAAACAAAAATATAACATATATTATTTTTCTAAATTTATAGTGGAATTTTGCTAGGTGAGTAGGAGGAATAATGTCAAAAGGGAGTTTAGAGAAGATAGAGCAAATAGAAAGTGAAATTATAGAGTATAGAATTATAGAGCCAATTGAAGAAAGTAAAATAGAAAAGTATATAGAGGTTGAGTTTGAGGATTTTTTTGTTGAGGTAGATTGGTCAGAAATAGAGCCATATTTACCAATTGATAAGTATAAGTTAGCAACAATAATTTACTTATATCATATGGATGATACTAGTCTATAGGTGAGGAGGACTGACTATGAAGAAAGATTTAGTGAAATTAATAATAGTTTGTATAGGTGGAATGTATATGGTACAGCCAGGGACAGTTAGTAATTTAAAAGATAAGCTTGGAAAATTGATTGAAAAACCTATTATTCAAATTGAACAAGAGCTATATAGATTAATAAATTTTTAAGTTATGGTAGGAGATATAGAAAGATGAGTTTGGAAAATCAACTAGAAGAATTAGAAAAAAAGTCTGATTTAATACTTGAAAAGTTTGGATATATAATTCAAAGACAAGATGAACTTGAGAAAGTTAATAAAGAGATATTAGAGAGGATGACAACTTTAAGTGTTGATTTGGCAGAAACTCTAGTATCAATTATAGATAACGCTGTAAAAGATTCGATAATAGAGAAAATAATAGAAGCAGAATTACGTCTTGAGAGAATAGTTTTAGATAGAACTAGAAGTGATGAAGTAAGGGAATTTTACAATGGTGTTTTAATGGCTATAGATAATAAGGAATTACCATCAGTTATAGGCAAAATGGTTGAAAGTGCATATATGGATAAGGGAATTATAAAAGTTCAGTGTTATGATAAAAAGCTATATAAAATACTAAATTATAAATATCTTAAAAAGATAAATGAGTATAGTGATTATCAAGTTAGATTTGAAATTTAAACTTAGAATATATAGAAGTTATTTGCTTTATAATAACAGAAATATGAAATTCTGATTAAGTCAGAAGTTCCACATATAGTGTTATATCACAACTATGCTAGTTGTTGAAACAACGAGTTCCACACAAAATTGTGTTTCACCGTTGTGTAGGCTTCCGCCCCCACTTATATCCATAAGAGGTTCTAGGAACGACCCCAAAAAATTATAAATAATCTCGTTATACTTCGATTACTTATAATTCTTTGGGACCCCTTAGTCGTTCAAGAACACTCTAATGGAGCGGTGCTAAAACCCTACGGGCTACTTCGTAGATCAGCAAGCTGACTTTTAGACCTTATAAGTGGGGGCGGCAGCCAACTGCATTTTAAAAAATGCTAACGCATTTTTTGTAATTATGCCTTCGGCATAAGCTAGTATTTTTGAAAAATACTTTTCAAAAATATTTTGTAAGGGCATATGCCCTTAATGTTCTAAAGAACATAATTGTAGGACAAGGGTTCATTAATGAAAAAATTAATATTGTTCAAATTGTATTTATTTCATAGAAACTATTTAGTAGCTATTAAATTTTCAATGACTAAACTTTTGAGAGGAGATAAGTAATGGCAAGGGGGAGAAAGTCAACCAAAGTTAAAGTAATGACTAATAGGGATATGAGACTATTAAAGCAAATATCTAATACTGGATTATCAACTATAGAACAAGCTAAATCGCATTGTGACTTAAATAGGGATAGACTTGTTAAGCTTGAAAAGTCTGGTTATATAAAAATTGAAAAAGCTAATCCTGTTGGAGGGCAAATGATAGAGGTTGTAAGAATTGATACTAAAGGGAAATCCTATTGTCAAAACAATTTAGGCATACAGTATTTCTACAAGTCAAATTTAAATCAAGTAACTCACGATTTGAAGCTCACAGAAGCTTATTATCAAGTTATGAAACAATATCCTAATGCTATATGGAAAAATGAAACTCAAGTATATATTGAAAATAAAGAAATATTGCCTAATGGAGATTGTGTTGATGCAGTAGTTGAGTTAAATGGAGAAAGCTTTGCTATTGAAGTTATAGGACATAAGTACACACAAGAAACTATTAACAATAAGGTTTCGAATGGAAATATGATTGCAGGAAACACAATTTTGGTATAGTTTTTGGGGCATATGCTCTTATTAAAAAGGAGGAATGAATTAATGTGGGGTACAAAATAGAGGTTAGAACAGATATTATTGATCCTCATACATATCTAGATATTGAATTGAAATATGAAGAGTTGTTAAAAAAGATTAATGAATGCGGGGGCTATGCATTATTTCAGCAAATTTATAAATGGTTTGGAAATAAATCAAAGGGTTTTAGAGAAATAAAAAAGCTTGAGGAGTTACTTTTGGTAGGGACAGAACAGCTAAATAATAATAAATATGTTTATTTAAAAAGTACAGCTCTAAAGTATTTGAAATATAAATCTTATGAATTTGAGCTGAACGAACTTAAAATAAATAGATTATTAAATAAGCCAGGATTTAGACCAATAATGAATAGTGTGTATTCTTTTGAATATCTAATTAGGGAAAGCCATTATATTAATAGCATATCTTCACTTGAAGCATTTGACTTATTCATATCTATAGCTAGGGAAGTATTTCAAAAAGATAGGTTTTCCAATATTCACTTAGGAAAAATTATAAAAGATGAATATGTAGAAAGACTAAAAACTAAGCTTAAAATTTTAGGGGATAGAAATGCTATATTTATTAAAAATTATGAGCCATCAAATGAATTTAAAAATTCTAATCTTGAATTTGTATGGTTTGACTTTAATCAAGAAACAGATGAAAACCCAGTTTTAAGAGTTTTGAGGTTAATATCTAAATTTTTAAATAATGTAGGTACTACTGGAAAAAATAATTTGTTGAATTGTTGTAATTTTTCTCTTGAAATAGTTACTTTAAGTGAGGATAGGAAAGTTATTTTAAAGGGAATAAGTGATAGAGCTATGGGGGTTATTGATAAAAAGAACTCTCAATATTTAAATAGCAATATTAAAACTAAGGAAAATTTAGTTATTAGTAATGTTAAGAAAATTGAATATAAGGTATTTAGTGATATTGAGGGATATATCAAAGTTTCCACCAAGGGAGATAGTGAGTTTAATTTTGTTGATGAAACTGTTGTTAATAGGCTACAAGCTTTAAATGAACACTTAAAAGGAGGGAATTAATTGAGTGGATTATTGGAAATAATCATAGTTTTAATTATTGGAGGGGTTATTTATCAAATGTTCTTTACTACAAAGGATTTAAAAAAATACAATCCTAATGAAAATGTAGCTCCAGAATATGATAAGGATAATTATATAACTCCACCAAAGGAAAAGGATAGTTATACACCAGAAGCACCACAAGGGAATAAAACACCTTTTGGGGAAACTCTAGTAACTATTGATGAAGAAAAAGAATTATTGAAAAAGACCAGTATTTTATTAGGTCAAGATATTAAAGGTTTTGATGATTTTTTTGTTTCACCTAAAGAGTTAAATGCTATGTGTTTAATTGTTGGAGCAACTGGGGCGGGTAAAACAGAGTGTATAAAAACATTATTAGAATATGCCTTAACAAATAATCACCCTATTATTATTGTTGATGGTAAGGGCGACCCTAAGTTTCCCAATGAATATAAAGAGATGTGTGATAGGTATAATAGAAACTTTAAATTGTTCTGTTGTGAAGCTGATAAATCATTACATTACAACCCTTTAAGGCATGGTCAATATACTGAATTAAAAGATAAGTTAATTGATATTTTTGAATGGTCAGAAGAGTATTACAAAAACCAAGCCGAAAGATTTTTACAAGGTGTATTTAGAGTTTTATTACTTCCAGAAGCTAAGGAGCTATTGGGGTATGAGGTTATTGATTTACAGATTTTAATTAAGGCTTTCAGTATTGAAGTAATGGAAAATTTAGTACCACAACTAGATGGTAAAGCTAATTTTATGTTGCCTATTTTGGCAGAAGCTGATGTAAAAGCAGTTAATGGGTACGCAGGTAGATTAAAGACTGTAGCCGAAAGTGAATTAGGAGAGTTATTTGTTGATACTCAAGACCCTAATGTAATTGACTTGATGGAAAGCATTGAGAATAATGATATAGTTTTCTTCTCATTAGATAGTTTGAAGTATTCTGTTTATGCTCAAATGTTGGGTAGATTGATTATAGCAGATTTAAAAACTGTTGCTCCAAGGTTCGCTGGCAAAGATAAGCAAATATATACTGTTTTTGATGAATTTAATGTATTTGCAAGTGAGATAATTGTTAATTTAATTAATAAAACTAGGTCATATGGATTTAGAAATATTATGGGAACTCAAGAATTAGCAGATATGATTATAAATGGTGATGAAAAGTTATTACGTCAAATATGGGGTAATACAAATGTTAAGATTGCTTTAAGGCAAGATGTATCGGCATCACAAGAGGAATTATCAAAAGGTGTAGGTACTCAAGATTTATATAAAACAACAATTACTAAAGGTAAGTCTGGAGAAAACCAACAAATGAGTGATAGTTTAAGTGCTACTCTTGAAGAAGAACTTTATTACAAGGCTAGGGATTTTGGAGAGCTTACGATTGGGGAAGCTATAGTATTTATAAAAGTACCTAAGTTTAGACACGCAAGGATAAAAATTAGGATGGTGAGTTAATATGTTTTTAATACCGATATTTAATATCTTATTTAATATATTTTTTATAGGAATATTTGAGTTTATGATTTCTTGTTTTCTTCCTAGTGGATTACTACCATTTAATCATTTAATAAGAACTTTAATACTTTATATGATTATAATTTTTGGAATGTACACAGGGTTTGGACAAAGGTGTGTAGCCTTTTTTGCAAGAGGTAGGAATACCATTGGTAGAGAGGAAAAAATATTACAACCTATTATAGAGCAATTAAAAGATAGAACAGATATTAGAGGTTATTCAGCACCAGTTAAAGTACAATTTATGATTTTAGAAGCTTTAAATAATATATCAGGTAAGAAAATTAAGAGGTTGAATAAAAGAGTTAATCGTATGAAGTATGAGTATTTTACTGGTACAGTTAAGATATTTACTTTTGATAGTCTTGATATAGAAACTAATTCTTATGGAAATTCAATTTTTATAAGTAAAGGAGCTTTGGACACTTTACCAACGAATGAATTAAGAGCAGTTATTTATAATGAATTTGCACAAATAAAAACTAATGTAGCTAATATGAGGTTGTTACACGATGGAAATATACTTTTAGGTCGTGCAAGTGCAATAATATCATTGATTTTAAGTCCTTTTGCTTTAACTGTAGGTATATTTAGTAGTGCTATTTTTACTTCATTTAGTGGTAGTTATGGTTCAAATTTTGCAGATATTTTTGGGAATATAGGGGCGATAATTACTTATTCTTTATTCTGTATTATAAGGCTTGTACTTTGGTTTATAACTAAAAAATATACCAATACTGCTTATATGTTGTTTGAAAGAAAAATATTTATAAAGGCTGATAGGGCTACACATAAGGCTGGGTTTTCAAGTGATTTATTAAGTTACTTAGAAAAGTTATATGTATTTAAATTAGGTGATAAAGAAGTTTCAAGTCTATTTGTTGAATTAAGACCACTTGTTGCTTATAGAATAAATTATTTTGATAATGTACTAGGTAAAAATAAGGAGCTTTCAGCAGATAATTATGCTTGGTCATCTAACTATATGGAAAGAGTTCAAACAGTAAATAATAATAAAAATATTTCATAACAAAGGAGGGAGTTAGATGTATTGTCAACGTTGCAATATAAATACTGAAGATAAATTTTGTGAGAATTGTGGGGGAGCAACAGTTTCAACAAAGGAAGCTCCAAAGCAAGAGGAACATAAAGAGGAATTTAACAGAGAAGATTTTAAAATGAATTTACCGAAGTTTTCAAAGAAAAAAATTATTTCTTTAGTTACTGGAGCTTTATTGTTAGTTGTAGGGATTGTGGGATATAGCTCAATTCAAAGTAAGAATACACCGAAAAGTACAGTTGAAAAATATTTCAATTATCTAGCTGATGGTAATTATAGTAGTGCTTATAAAATGCTAGAGGGAACAGATGATAAGTTTTTAAGTGAAGATATATTTAAAAAGTCAATGGAGCAAACAGATTTCAAGGATTTTAAGATAGAAGAGTTTACACCAGAACAATATAAGATGGTTTATTATGACCCTAATAATTCAACTAATTTTGATATTACTAATGCATCAAATGTATTTTCAGTAGATATCGGGTTGAAGTCTTATCCTATTAATGTTTTAAAAGATGGTAAGAAATTATTGTTCTTTGATGATTATAAGATTGATGTTAAGGGTTTTACTACTAAATGGTTAGTTACTGCACCTAAGGGGGCAAAGGTTGATATAGATGGCATAGAGCCTAATAAAAGCAATCAGCCAGTAGGGAATATAGTTACTTTCAATGATAATTATAATCCTATGTTAGAGGGGTATGAGCTTTCAATATTTAGTGGAAACTTTAATATAAATTCTGAAATGGAGGGAGGAGAAAAAGTAAGTTTAACTGATGTACAAGCAGGCAGTAAAATGGATATAAAATTTGAACCAAGTAAAGAATTAATAACAGAGCTTGAGGGGAATACAAAGAAATTCTTAGAGTTATATTATTCAAATTCTACAGAGGACAAGTATTCAGATGTAGTTTTAAAAGGTAGTGGAGTATTAGAGAAAATCAAGCAATTAAATGCTTTTTCAAGTAACAAGATTACTAATAAGCTTACTACAGTAGAGATTACAGAAAAAAAGCTTGAGGATATGGAGCATGCAACAATTACTGTTAAGGGTACTGTTCAATATGAAGATAGTTCTTTAGTTGAGTTTGGAATGAATAAGTTATCTGGTACAAAAGACTTGCTTACAGAAATTAGATTTAAAAAAGATAATGGGAAATGGTTAATAGTCGAAACTGGATATTTAAATTAAAAATAAAGGTTTAGGTAGTTGTCGTCAGCAATCTACCTAAACAAAAAATTGGGTAAGGATTCGCTGATGAAAAAATCAATGTCAGCAAAATTGGATCTGCTTCGTAGAAACCATTTAGCAGCCATTAATTTTTTCGTCGCTCACCCAATCTATATTGTAACTTAAAGATTATTAGTATAAAAGATATTTTAAAGGAGATTATTTTATGAAGAGATATATTTCAATGATTTTAACAATGTGCTTGATATTTACTTTAGTTCCTTTTAAATCGTTAAAGGTTTTTGCTTCTACTGATACTTTGAATTTTGCAGATTCTAAATTAAATGATATATTTTGTGAGTTTGTTGGAAAGGCTAATGGACAATCGGTCACTAAGTCAGAAGTAGAAAATAAAATGAAGTATATATACGATAACCATATTCAGATGTCGCCAGAAATAGATATTTCGGGGGTTTCTGACTTAACAGGAATTGAAGATTTAAAAGATATAGCTTACCCAATTAGAAGGATTAGAATAAGTGGAGCAGTAGACTTAACTCCTATTAAAGATTTTTCTTTTGAAGATTTAGAATTAAATGACCAAACAAATTCTAATTTACAAGTTTTCAATACTAGCACTTCTTTACAAAATTCTCTAGATAGATTAGTTATTAAGGATTATTATACAAGTTCAGATATAGTAGATTTAAGTTCTATAGGTACATTAAAGAATTTAGGACAACTACATATAGTGGGTACTAAAGTTTCAGATATAACTCCTATAGGTCAATTAAAAAACTTGAGAACTTTAACATTAGATGGTTTTAATAGATATAATGAAACAACTGTTGATTTAAATATTATAAAAAACTTAGATAAATTATATAGTTTATCTTTAGCAAGAATGAATTTAACTAGCGAAAGTTTAAAACCTTTTTCAGAGGTAGGAACTTTCACATCATTAACTATGTTTGAAATTCTTAATGATAGTGGAGTACAAGATATAAGATATTTAGAAAATAATTCTACTATTGTTAATTTAACATTACACGATTGTGGTTTAGATGATAGAGCTATTGATATAGTAAAGACTATTCCTAATTTAGCTAATTTAAGTTTAGCAGATAACTATATTGAAAATATCAATAATTTAAATGGGCTTTCTGGCTTACTTTCTTTAAATGTTAGTTCTAATGGATTAGAGAACGTTGATGTTGTTGCTACTCTTAATAATTTAACTAGATTAGATTGTAGCTATAACTATATTACTGATGTTTCATCATTAACTGGTTTAACTAAATTAACTGGTTTAGATATTTCTTATAACTTTATTGATGTAGATGGAACTCAAAAGGGTATTGTAGACAGTATTCCAGTTCAATATAACAAAGAAACTACTCCTCAAAGAGCTGTAACTGGTGATACTTTAATAGAAATGAATGTAGGTGATGAAATACCTTTCTTCTTTGATTCTGAACAGTTACAAGGGAATGGTTATAATATAGCTGAAATTTCTAATAGAGGTTATAGAAGTATATTTGGAGATTATATCATTGCGTCCGATGATGTGAATTTATTAGAAGTTGTTAATACTACTGTTCCTTATGGTAGTGGTAGTACAACATTTAAAGCTTTAAAATCTGGAGAAACTAAGGTTAAAGTTTTATTTAGAAATATAGATAGTGTTTTAACTAAGAGTGAAATTACAATAAAAATAAAAGATGTTCCAAAGCCAGTAATTAAGGGAAGTTATACAGTTGAGTATCAAGATGAAAAGGGCAATATATTAGATAGTAAGACTTTAAATGATTTAGTTTTAGGTAATTATATTGAATTTGCTAAATTCTTTGATGGTTATACATTGATTGATGATACTATGAAGAGTTTTGACCTTACAGAAACAGAGCCTAGTAAAACCATAGTATTTAAATATGTGAAAAATGAAGAACCAAAGCCAGTAATCAAAGGGAGTTATACAGTTAAGTTCCAAGATGAAGAAGGTAATGTTTTAGACAGTAAAAGTTTTAATGATTTAGTTTTAGGTAGATACGTTGCATTTGCTGATTTTATTGATGGTTATACTTTAAATGATGAGGGAATTAAGTATATAGAATTAACAGAATTAGAGCCAAACCAAGTTATAATATTTAAGTATAAAAAGAATGAAGGAGTTAAACCAATAATACTAGGAAGTTATACAGTAGAATATCAAGATGAAAATGGTAATGTGTTAGATAGCAAGACTTTAAGCGAACTTTATTTAGGTAAATATACGGAGATTGCAAAAAAAATTGATGGCTATAATTTAGATGATGAAGAAACTAAGGTTATTGATTTAACAGAAGAAAGTCCTAATGGAACTATAATATTTAAATATAAAAAACAAGAAGTTCCAGTAACTCTAGAAAAACCAAAAGAAGAAGTTAAAGAAGAGTTTAAAGCTCCACAAGAAACTTTACCTCAAACTGGAGACCCTTTCAGTTCAAATATATTAATGATGTTAGGAGTATCTTTAATTGGATTAGGAGTTGGATTTAATAAAAAATTTAAGAGATAGAATAATCATTAGTATTTCTTATTTAAATTACTGGGGCATATGTCCCAGTTTTCTTATATTTTATATAGGTGATATATTATAATTATAGTAATTTAATTAATTTGGTGATGAAACACATGATAGATGTTGAGGAGTATAATTAAAATTTTTGTGTAGTTTAGATATAATATAACTTAGTTAAGGGAGGAGAAATGGAAACTGTAATTTATTATGGAGGCTATAAAATAGTTAAGCATCCAAACATAATAGTAGGAAAAAATATAAAAGATTTTGGCTATGGATTTTATTGTACTAGGATAAAGGAACAAGCAGAAAAGTTAGTAAACAAATATAAGATACCAGTTATAAATTCATATGCTTTAACTGATATTTCAGATTTGAATGTTAAGGTATTTGAAAAGTATGATAAGGAATGGCTCGATTTCGTTGTTCATTGTAGGAGTGGGGGAGAGCATGATTATGATATTGTTGAAGGATTTATGTGCGATGATACAATATTGGATAACTTAGAAGATTATATAAATAGACACATAGACAAGACAAGATTTCTGGAGATGATGAAGTTAAAATGGAGCAATAAACAAATAAGTTTTCATACAGTTAAAGCACTAAAAAGACTAAAGTTTATTGAATGTGAAAAAATAAAAAAATAAACAACAAGATATTAAAAAGAGTATTGAGGGTACAGACAAAGAGCCATTTGCAAGAAATTTAAATGAGGAAATTCTATATTCTATAATTGAAAGTTTAAAAAATATGGTATAATAAAAATAGCTAAAGGTATTCTTTAAATTATAGGATAAAAATTCTATGAACAAGGATAGTCTGGTTATAATATAATTATTCTATTTAAAAAGTTTATTGGTCGCTAATCCCAAATAGCGAGTTATAAAAAGGGAGTTGGTACTACTCAATGCCAACTGAAATTGAGTGTAGCAACCGAGCAACTGCTACTAAAAGGACATATGCTTAGGCGATGATTGTCGTAAAGCTCGGGTGATTTATAAAATAGACTATAATTTTTTTATATATTATAAGGGGAAGCTAAGTGTACTATTATTAGGTATACCTAACTAAAGGAAGGAAGATAGTGGTGTTTAGAACATCACTATTTTTCTTCAAAATAATTATTTTACTAAACTATAATTTAACTTGAAGAATTTTAATTTTAAAGGGACTACAGGGGGACTATCCTCCAATATTTATGAAAATAAAGCTTTTCATTTAAATACTTTTATAGCCTTTAAAATGTAGTAAATACAATGGTTTACGCATATATATGATATGTAAAAGAACATATTAAAACATATGATTCGATTCCTGTTGGGAGTACCATTAAAAAACCCACAAACCTTTAAGGATTGTGGGTTTTAATTATATTATAATAAAAACTTTCTTATTTAAATTTTTTATCCCATAAACATAAATGTATGACAAGTAAATACTGAAGCTACTTGCATGAAGCATAGTAATGAACCTACTATAATTCCTGGAATATATGGATTATTACAATATTTAGCTAAACGACGTAGTAGAAGCACTGCTACAGGGAATACTGGTATTGCATTAATCATATATGTGAATGTAAATGGTGATCCAAAAATATTTGCTTGGAATCCTGTTTTTGCAAATAAATAGTATCCAATGAAAGTAATAGCAAATGCAGGAATTAGATTCATTAATGCAAAGAATAAATCATTTATGAATGTTGGTTCTTTACCTATCTTAGAGTAGTATGCTGAGTTTATAGAAATACTTACAGCTATACCAAATACTAAGAAGAAAGGTAAATAAGTAAAGAATAAATATAAATGATTTAATGGCATTTCACGCATACCCCATAGATAGAATCTTAAATCTATTTGGAATACGTATTGTGCAATGTATAAAACAGATATTACACTTAATACTCCAATTAAAGCTAGTAAAAGTGATTTTAAGAAGTCTTTAATTGAAATTAGTACACCCCATGACTTTAATGTGTCACCTTGTTTTCTAGCATATAAGTAGTATGAACCAAATGAAGTTATCAACATGAATACACCATTTGCTAATGACCATAGTGCATAGATATTAGTAGTTTGTTGTGGTAAAAACTCTGTAGTAAAGTATCCATATCCTCTTTGGAAGATAAATGATATACTTAAGAATGCAAATGCACAGTTAGCTATAGTCAAAATCCAGAAACATATTTTTCCCATCTTGTTAGGAGCAGGTTTTAATTGTTTATTGGCTTCTGCTTTTAAGCTTGAGAAAAATTTAGTTTTTGTTAAATTTGCAATAGTAAATACACAGATTGATAATGCTCCAAATAATCCTAAAATAGAAGCAAGAGAGTAAAAATTCCATATTTGCATAGCGCCAACTTCGTAGTTAGGAGCGACAAATGATTCTTGGAAGAAGTCTACTACAGCAGCAACTGAACCATTACCACCTTGTGGTTTAGGATGAATTTCATCTGCTTTTGTAATACGACGAATAACTTGTTTTCCATTAATTTCAGTAGTATATGTATGTCCAGGAATTACCTCAACATCAGTAAGTATGCTTGGATCTTGTCCAAAACTTACAAAAGATTTAGCTTCATTTGAGTCTAAGAATTGTTGAGCTGATACTGGTTGTCCATCTTCAGTTTGAGTACTGAAGTAAACGTGGTCATAATATGTGTAGTAAAGTCCTACATTACGATCTCCGTATACATTTGCCCAGTTTCCTTCAAAATCTTTAAATGTAGGATTACTTGCAATTAAGTAAACAGCAGATATTACTGGATTTCCACTCATATTATCTAAGTTAACGCTCATATTTGTAGCATTACCACCCATTGAGTGACCAACTATACCTATTTGATCTAAGTCAACATAGTCTAATTTAGATACATAGTTAACAGCAGCATAAACCCCATATGCATCAGCATTGATGTCAGTGAAGAATGTTTCAAAAGGTGTTATATCGGACCCACCATGATTTAGCATGTCAGGTGTAATAACTACAAATCCACGACGGGATAATTCAAGTGCATATTGAGCGTAGCATTCTTTTGTTGTTGATAAACCATGAGCTAATACAACAGCAGGTGCTTTGTTTTCTGAATTTGCAACTTTTGGGCTATATACTCTAATACTTACATTATCTCCAGAGCGTGTTTGTACCGTAGTAGTTTCAATTTTAACTTTTCCAAAGTTACTTAAAAGTAGATTAGCACTAACAGCACATAATAAAGTGAAAACAATTGATAAGATTAGTCCAAGTTTTGCTGTAAATTTAAATTTAGATTTTTTATTCATATTTGTCCCCCTATAATCTTAATTAAAACGTTAACATTTCATGTATAAATTATATAAAGGAAGTTGCTTTATAGATATAACTAATTTTATAAGTTAGTATAACAATGTTGCACTTATAGCAAAAAAGGTAGTTTAGCTTTAGGATAGTTAGGTATAATATTTAGTAAGGAGGAGGAATTATGAGTGAAAAACTAGAGGTCATTTATTATCCAAGTGTAGATAATATGAAGATATTTGTTGTTGATATAGAATATAGATTGCCACATACCCATCCAGAAATGGAAATTTTATTTGTTTTTAAAGGTAATCCCATTTTTATAATTAATGATGAAAAATTTGAATTTCATCAAGGAGATATTATATTAATTAATAGTAATGACAAACATGAAATAATTTCAAATAATGGAATATCAACTTTTTTAGTTTTAAATATTTCAACTAAGTATTTTGAAGGGTATTTTTCGCAAATTAATCAAATTACATTTAAAGGGCATTGTATATA
>OCHV01001422.1_pt1 | contig 15634 bp, 11 predicted proteins | sample 1538461 | NCBI WGS metagenome assembly OCHV01 (sample SAMN04571692, study PRJEB22368) | human gut metagenome | biome: human gut; material: stool | host: Homo sapiens | place: Luxembourg | collected 2012-08-03 | reverse complement strand
AACAAGAGTGACAGAGCCCGTATGCTCAGTACATTTTCAGCGGTAACTTTTGAACTGGAGGGGTTCTCATATCCCCGTTATTATGAAATGTACCGTTGCCTTGAAACTTCCTTTGACAGGGAATTAAATGGAATATATTGTAGATCCGCTCATCCGTTTGCACCGCATAAACGGTACAATGCTTATCTGGCTTCTTCCGAGCCTGTGTATGCTTATGACGGGGATCTGGCCAGATTCTGTGGAGCGGCAGGATCTGTCACGAAGCTGGATGCTTCTGCTTATGCACTGTTTCAGAGACCGGATGTAGTAGTAAATGGCGGTGACTGTACGAATTCTGAGGCGGCACTGTTTATTCTTGGCGGTGTGCTGCAGCATAAGTTCATACTGCAGCCGGGCGAGACAAAGGAAATCCGGATGGTCTTCGGCGTCAGTGAATCTCTGGATGAGGCAAGAGCGACAGCTAAAATGTATGCGGATGCTAAGCGTACGGAAAGTGCCTGTAAGGAGACCGTGGAGTATAATCTGGACAAATACAGTTCCCTGTCCGTCACCACACCGGACAGCAAAATCAATCATATTATGAACCAGTGGCTGAAGAAGCAGATAGACTGCTGTATTGTTGGGAAAAAGGGTGTGCGGGATAATCTGCAGATTGCAGTGGCACTTCTGAATTATCGTCAGGAGAAGGCCAGGGAGGAGATTCTGGAATGTCTGCGCCATCAGTTTCGGGATGGTCATGCCGTATTGACCTGGTATCCGTATGACGACACCAGGTATTCAGACCAGCCGTTCTGGATTATCTGGGCGGTGTGTGAACTTATCAAGGAGACGGGAGATTACACGATTCTGCAAAAGAAGATTGAGTGGCAGGATGGCGGCTGCGGCTGTAGTGGAGCACTTAAAAGCAGCCGCAGATTGTCTTATCCGGGATAAGGGAAGAAATGGGCTGAGCCGGATTTATTTTGCAGACTGGAATGATGCGCTGAATATCACAACCGATCCGGAAGCGGAATCCGTCATGCTTTCTCATCAGTTCTGTCTTGCTTTCAGAGAACTGAAGCTGCTTATGGAAAAAATCGGGGAGACTGATTATGCAGAATTTCTGAAAAAAGAATATGATACCATGAGAAAGAGTATTAATGAGAAAGCCTGGGATGGTGAATGGTATATGCGGGCACTCAGTAAGAAGGAAAACATTGGTTCCAGAACAAGTGAAGGCAGTAAAATCTATCTGAACGCCCAGACATGGGCAGTTCTGGGAGACGTGGTAGATGAAGAAAAGCTTCCGAAGCTTCTGACTTCGGTTGACAGTATGGAACATGATTTTGGTTTCCCTCTGAATATGCCGCCGTATGAGAAATATTCTCCGAATGTTGGACGGATGTCGGGAATGCTGCCGGGGCTGTTTGAAAACGGCGGAGTATATTGCCATGCAACGGGATTTAAGATCCTTATGGACTGCAAACTCGGCAGAGCTGAAAAGGCACTTTGTACTCTGAAAAAAATCATGCCGGACAGTGAAAAGAATCCGTCCACGCAGTCCGGCGCCGAGCCATATGTATTTACAAACTGCTATTCCACACATCCGAAATATTACGGCAAATCTTACTGGTCCTGGACAACCGGAACCTCTGCATGGTGCATGAAGGGACTGTATGAAGGCATTATGGGGGTAAAACGCGGATATGACGGGCTGGAAATTACCCCATGTTTTCCGAAAGAATGGGAACGGGCTGAGATGACGAGACATTTCCGAAACGCAGATTATCATATTGTAATTGAGAATCCGCAGTGTCGGAAGGCTGTCACATCCGTAATTATTGTGGACGGAACACAGATAAAAGGAAACAGGATTCCGGATTTTGCAGACAATAAAAAGCATGAAATAAAGGTTATCCTTCAATAAAAATTATTAGCACACGCTACTGATAAGCGTCGATGTAGGGGGAAATGGCTTGGAATGGGACAGAAAATCAGTGCCTGTTTTTTCTCTCACCTGAAGCTGATAAAATACAGTGGGAAACCCACCAAGGTAAGGTCTAACCAACCGCCTTGTACCGAGTCCTTGGAATTGAAGCGGTAACGTTAGATTTAAGCGTAGGACAGGGAGCAACAGAGCCGAAACGAAAGTGAAGTGATTGAGCTGGGAAATGATTATGAGGTCGGAAATGGTCGAAGCGTTCTATTACGTTGCAGACAACATCAGATCGTGTTCTGGATGTCAGCAAGATCGAGATCGACAAAAGCGCCGCGTGTGCCGACGACACCGGCTACGTTGGCGAGTACATCGATTCTTCCGTATTTTTTCATAACAGTTTCAACCACATTGCGGCAGTCATCTGCAGAAGAAACATCGGCTTTCAGGAAGGTAACATCGCCCTCTTTTTCATTTCTGATGCTTTTTTTTCGGTTTTTCCTTGCTTTTTAGAAAGATGCTGTTATAATAAGGAAAAGTGAATAAATATACATCACATGAGGAGAGAAGGAGATTATTATGAAAATGAATTTTGCAAAAAAAGCAACAGCACTTGCAATGTCCGTTCTGTTTGCTGTTTCGATGGCAGGATGCGGGAGTTCTGCATCTACCGCAAAGAAAGTAGAAGTAACATCCGTAGAGGATCTGGCAGATCTGAAGATTGGTGTACAGACCGGAACAACAGGTGATTCTCAGGCGAGCGATGCCGTTAATGCAGATTCCCAGATGCAGCGTTACAACAAAGGCGCCGATGCTATTCAGGCACTGAAAAACGGAAAGATTGACTGTGTTGTCATCGATTCCCTGCCGGCAGAAAAATTCGTTGCAGCAAACGATGATCTGAAAATTGTAGAAGGCATTTTTGATACCGAAGAGTACGCGATGTGCTTCAAAAAAGGAAATGAGTTAAGAGACGAGTTCAACACTGCATTGGCAGAGTTGAAAGAGGATGGAACTCTTGATGAGATCATGAGCAACTACATTGGTGATGAAGTCGGCCAGCATCCGTATGAGTCCCCGGCAGACGTGGACCGTTCCAACGGAACGCTTACCATGGCAACCAACGCTGAGTTCGAGCCGTGGGAGTACAAAGAGGGAACCGATATTGTTGGTATCGACGCTGATATTTCCCAGGCCATCTGCGATAAGCTTGGTTATGAGCTGAAAATCGAGGATATGGCATTTGAAACTATCCTTGCATCCGTCAACAGCGGAAAAGCAGATTTCGGCGCAGCCGGAATGACCGTTACTCCGGCGCGTGAGGAGAGTGTTGATTTCACCGATACTTACGCAAATGCAACGCAGGTTGTTATTGTAAGAAAGTAATCTAATAAGAGGAAAAAGAGCGGCTGTCCGCCAGGCAAAATGGTGCAGCCGCTCTTTTTGCAGGAAATGAAACCACAAAGGAGAGATGTATTCTATGGAAAATTTACAGCATCAGTTTAACCGCTACTTTGTAGACAACGGTGCTACAGAGTGGTGGCTGACCGGTCTGAAGACGACGCTGCTTGTCACGGTAATTGCACTGTGCATCGGTGTTGTGCTCGGACTTCTCATCGCACTGATCCGTTCGACACACGAGCAGACCGGTAAATTAAAACTTCTGAACATTGTGGCACGCGTCTATCTGACGATTATCCGCGGAACGCCGTCCATGATTCAGATTCTGTTTTTCTATTCCGTTATTTTTGCAACCGTAAACCTGAACAATATCGTGATCGGCGGAATTGCATTCGGTATTAACTCCGGTGCGTACGTTGCCGAGATCTTCCGTTCCGGAATCATGTCTGTGGATAAAGGACAGACGGAAGCGGGACGAAGCCTTGGTTTAAATTCGGCACAGACCATGCGTCTGATTATCATTCCGCAGGCGTTTAAAAATGTTCTTCCAGCGCTGATCAACGAGATGATCGTGCTGTTGAAAGAGACCGCCATCATCGGTTATATTGGAACCATCGATATTACAAAAGCAGCAACCCTGGTACAGAGCCGTACGTACGATGCGCTGGTTCCGCTTCTCTCCGCAGCGATCTTTTATCTGATTCTTGTTATGATTCTGACCTATTTCATGGGCAAACTGGAAAGGAGACTGCGTAAGAGTGACCACTAACGAAAAAGTATTAATTAAAGTTGAAAATCTGCAGAAGAGCTTCGAGGATAATAAAGTTTTAGACGGAATCAGCACAGAGATCCGTCAGGGAGAAGTTGTCGCCGTTATCGGTCCTTCCGGTTCCGGAAAATCGACGTTTCTGCGCTCCTTAAACCGTCTGGAAATTCCAACCGGCGGAAAAATTTACTTCGAGGGCGTTGACATCACGGCGCCGGAAACTGACATTGACCATGTGCGTCAGAAGATCGGAATGGTATTCCAGCAGTTCAATCTGTTTCCGCACAAAACCGTTAAGGAAAATATCTTGCTCGCTCCGGTGACGTTAAAACTAATGACACCGGAAGAAGCAGAGAAAAAAGCGATGGAGCTTCTGACCCGTGTCGGACTGCCGGACAAAGCAGATGCCTATCCGGGAAGCCTTTCCGGCGGACAGAAGCAGCGAATCGCCATCGCGCGCGCCCTTGCGATGAATCCGGATGTCATGCTGTTTGACGAACCGACTTCTGCACTCGATCCGGAGATGGTAGGAGAGGTTCTGGAAATTATGAAAGAGCTTGCCGAATCGGGCATGACCATGGTCGTTGTTACACACGAGATGGGTTTTGCCAGAGAGGTGGCAACCCGCGTCGTCTTTATCAACGAGGGAAATATTCAGGAGGAGAATACGCCGCAGGAATTCTTCGCAAATCCGCAGCACCCGCGCCTGAGAGAATTTTTATCGAAAGTATTATAAGGAAAAGAAATGAGAAAAACCGATGTTCTGTGAAAATAACACGCACAGAACATCGGTTTTTTGATGTTATAGAAAGAACTTATTTGGAAATCGGGCGGGTAGCTTCTTTCAGCCACTCTTTTTCGTCCCCTTCCAGATAAGGAGAAATCTTCTCATACACTTCTTTGTGGTAATTATTCAGCAGCTCGACATCTTTCTCCGTCATATACTGCGTATCGATACCGTCGAGGTCGATCGGAACCATGGTAACGAACTCAAAGCGCATGAACTGGCCATACATGTTCTTTTCTGCTTTGCGGCAGAGCATCAGGTTCTCGGTACGGATACCATGGCTTCCTTCAATATAGATACCTGGTTCGTCGGAGGTCAGCATACCTTCCTCGAGAACGGCATTTTCCATGCGCTCCGGAACCATTTTCCAGCGGAAACCGTTTGGACGCTCATGGACATTTAAGAGATAGCCGACGCCGTGGCCGGTTCCGTGATTGAAGTCAAGACCTCTCTCCCAGAATGCCTGTCTTGCGAGGTAATCGAGATTGATGCCGATGCATCCATGGAGAAATTTTGCGTTTCCAAGACGCAGGGTTCCCATCGCGGTGATGGTGAAATGCTCTTTTTCTTCCTCAGTCAGCGGTCCGACAACAATGGTTCTTGTGATATCGGTTGTTCCTTCATAATACTGTCCGCCGGAATCCACGAGGTACATGCCTTTTGGCTGTAGAACGGAGAAATCTTCCTTCGTTGCCTGATAATGGCACATAGCGGCATTCGGGCCGTAAGCGGAGATGGTTCCGAAGCTCGGCTCAATGTAGCCTTCCTGCTCTTTTCGGAAGGATTCCAGTTTCTCTGCAACGGAAACTTCGTCCATCGGGATTTTGCCGATGTTTTTCTTTAACCAGTAAACGAAACGGGTTACAGCAACGCCGTCTTTGATGTGGGCTTTGCGGATATTTTCCATCTCAACTGGTGTTTTCAATGCCTTTAAGGAAGAAGCCGGGTTCATCACATTGACAATCGTGTTTTCGCCCATGACGCTCTGGCAGATCGTGTAGTTGACTTTGGCTTTCTCCAGAAGAATCGTTTTTCCTGTGATGCCGGCAGCGAAATCATAGACAGCATCGTATGGATGAATCGAAATACCAAGACCGGCAAGATACTGTTTTACTTCATCATTTAAAGTTGCTTCCTGAATAAACAGATGGCCTTCGGTTTCGGTCAGAATGAGGTAGGAGAGGACAACCGGATTGCACGGAATATCGTTTCCGCGGATGTTCAGCATCCAGGCGATATCGTCGAGTGCGGTCAGGATATGCACCTCGGCACCGTTCTCTTTCATCTTTTCGCGGACTTTTGCAAGACGGTCAGCAGCGGACTCGCCGGTATATTTGGAATCAAGAATCCAGACCGGTTCTGCAGAAAGTGCTGGGCGGTCGGACCAGATTTCACCGATCAGGTCACTTCGATAGGAGAGAAAACGCTCCGGAAGTGTCTTTTCCAGTGTCTCACCGAGCATCTCATTGACAACACGGCCGTCGAAGCCGATGGTCATGCCTTCTTTTGTATTTGCCTGCAGGTATTCCTCTACGGTCGGAACACCTTCCTGGCCCATTTTCATTAAAGTAACGCCGGTTCCGGCAAGCTCTTTGGCTGCCTGTACGAAGTAGCGGCCGTCGGTCCAGAGGCACGCTTCATCCTGGGTAATAACGGCGGTTCCGGCAGAACCGGTAAAGCCTGTGATATACGTTCTTGCTTTAAAGTAAGTTCCTACATATTCAGATTCATGGTAATCGGCGGTCGGAACCAGATAAGCGTCCACGCCGTAGGCTCTCATTTTTTCGCGGAGAGCAGCTAATCTTTCTGGTATCATAATTTTTTCCTCATCTTTCTTTTCGAAAAATACTGCCGGCATTTTTTTCAGGATGCCGACATTTTTATTCTATCACATTTTCCAGATCTGTCAAAGTGATGATTGAGAATTTGTCTCACTGTTTCCGAAATTTTCTAAAATCGTTTCGCATTTGGAGATTTTTCCTATTTTTCAAGAGCTTTTTTGTACCATTTTGGTTAAAAAAGCAGTAAGATAAAAATAAAGTGAAAAGCGTGGTGAAACTACGCGAAAAAGCAGAAACTATGAAGAAAGGGGGACATACTGTAATGCATACAATATGTCTGAAAGACAACTGGACATTAACTGTCCTCGGAAAAAATGTTTACGATATTCCGGAAACTCCAATTGAAACGAAGGTACCGTCTACCGTTTACGGCACCCTTCTGGAGAAAGGCCTGATCCCGGATCCGTTTTATCGTGACAATGAGCTCGATGCACTGAAATTGATGGAGAACGATTTCGCATACGAGACAACGATCGTGATCAGTGAGGAAGACAGAAAAGCGGACCGTCTGTTTTTACACTTCGACGGAATTGATACCATCGCAGATGTTTATCTGAACGGAGAGAAAATCGGCTCCGCAGACAACATGAACCGTGTCTGGGAGTATGATATTACCGATCTTGTTGCAGGTGATGCAGCCGATACCGTATATCAGGTAAAAGTGGTTCTGCATTCCCCGACAAAATTCATCGCAGAAGAAGAAGCAAAATGCCCGGTTGGAGCAGCATCCGATGCAATGCCGGGATTCCCGCATATTCGTAAAGCAGCCTGCATGTACGGCTGGGACTGGGGTCCGCGTCTTCCAGATGCAGGACTGTTCCGTGAGGCTTCTGTTCTCGCAGTAAAAACTGCCCGTCTGGCACAGGTATTTGTAGGACAGGAGCATCATGTAACTGGAAAAACCGTTCATGGAAATGTGGTTGACTTCGTCCGCCTGACCGCAGATGCTGAAATCGAGTGGATGCCGGGTGTAACCGACGGTAAAGTAAAGATCGTAATGACCGTTACTTCCCCGGATGGAAAAACCGTTCTGACCGCAGAAAGCGGCACAATGGATCCGCTGACCAATTCTGCACCGGCAAAGAATCTGACCGGACTTACCTGTGATCTTCGCAGCAATCATGTACAGGCTTCCCTTACCGTAGAAAATCCGGAGCTATGGTGGCCGAACGGCTATGGTGCACAGGCACTGTATCAGGTAAAGGTAGAGCTCGTTGCAGACGATATCCTGGATACCTGGGAGAAGAAGATGGGTCTTCGCACCATCACCGTAAATACTGACGTGATGGAAGATGAAGTCTTTGATGAGCACATGACCGGCCAGTCACCGGATTACGATGACGGCGACAACATGATCATGACCAACGGTGAGAAAAAAATCATCATCACCGATAAACCTGCAAAGACCGTAAAGGGCCGTAACTTTGCGTATGAAATCAACGGACTGCAGATCTTCGCGATGGGCGCTGACTACATTCCGGAGGACAATATCTTAACCCGTCAGACGAGAGAGCGTACCGATCTGCTGCTGAAATCCGCACAGGAGGCAAACTTTAACTCCCTGCGTGTATGGGGAGGCGGATACTTCCTCGATGACTTTTTCTATGATGTCTGCGATGAGCGAGGACTCCTCATCTGGCATGACTTCATGTTTGCCTGCGCATCCTACGAGCTGACAGATGACTTCGAAGAGAATATCTCCGCGGAGATCCGTCAGAATATGCGCAGACTCCGTTCCCATGCAAGTATTGCTCTATGGTGCGGAAACAACGAGATGGAAACCCAGTACGAAACGCTGGCATGGCAGAAATCTAAGAAACAGACGTATGATTACATCCATCTGTATGAGTACATCATTCCGAAAATCGTCAAAGAAGAGGATCCGGAGAAATTCTACTGGCCGTCATCCCCGTCTTCAGGCGGAAATTACGAAAACAGCAATGCAGAGAACGTCGGCGATACCCATTACTGGGGTGTATGGCACGGAAGCGAGCCGTTCACCGCTTATCGTTCCCACCATTACCGTTTCCTGTCCGAGTTCGGATTCCAGTCCTTCCCGGCACTGCAGACTGTAAAACGGTTTACCGAAGACGGCGACCGCAACATCTTCTCCCGTGTCATGGAAATGCACCAGAGAAATACGGCTGCCAACGGAAAGATCCTGAACTACATTTCACAGACATACCTGTATCCGAAGAACTTCGACGAGCTTCTGTACTGCTCACAGCTTCTTCAGGCCGATGCGATCCGTTACGGCGTTGAGCATTTCCGTCGCTTCCGCGGTACCTGCATGGGTGCTGTTGTATGGCAGCTGAACGATATCTGGCCGGTAGCATCCTGGGCAAGCGTGGACTACTATGGAAACTGGAAAGCCCTGCAGTACGCAGAGAAGAAGATGTTTGCACCGGTCCTGCTTTCCTGCGAGGAGCACGGAGAGATCGATCAGAAACCGTTTGTCAACACACTGCCGCATCCAATTGATGTCAGTGCAGACCTTCATGTTGCCAATGAGACCGGTGAGCCGATCGTCGGAACCGTAAAATGGTCCCTGTGCCGTCCGGATTCTTCCGTAGTCAAAGAGGGAGCCTTCGAGGTGAATGCACCGGCTTACGGCGGACAGTGGATGCCGCATCTTGATTTCAACGATCAGGATCCGCTGGAAGTTCATCTGACCTATGAGCTGGTTGTTGATGGAAACGTAGTATCTTCCGGATCAACTCTGTTCTGCGCACCGAAGCATTACCATTTTGCAGATCCGAAGCTTTCTGTATCAGTAGACGGCGATACCGTAACCGTAACCGCAGAGAACTTTGCAAAATCTGTCAGCGTAGAGACTGAGAACGGTGTGCTTCGTCTGGACGATAACTTTGTGGATATGGAAGCCGGAACAAAGACCTTCCGCATTCTGCCGACCGCAGACTTTACCGCAGAGGGAACCGGCGTATCGGGCGCATACCGCGTAAGAAGCGTTTATGAGACTGCAGAGAGATAAGGAAAAAGTTTAAAGAAATACATAAAAAAGAAAGAGCGTGCAGCAAATGCCTGTGCGTTCTTTCTCTGAAAAAATTCGAAAACAGATGATCGTTACCGTCCAAGCTGGAGTTTTCGTGCCTGCTTCGGCGTGATGCCTTTCAGTTTTTTGTAGCAGCGGATAAAGTAACTGCAGTCCGTATAACCGACCTCCCGCGCGATAAACGAGATGTCGTGGCTGGAAAACAAAAGCATATTTTCGGCTGCATTGATCCGGGTTGCTGTAATGTATTCCTTGCAGGTCATATTGTACCGGCGGTAGAAATTCATGGAAAAGGTGGAGTGCGACATATTGCACATCGCGGCCAGTTTTTCTACGGTCAGCTCCTCAAAGTAGTGGGAATCGATGTATTCGGAAATCAGGTCAAACCCGATTTCATAAGAAGGATGAACGCCAGGAGCCAGAAAGAAATCACCATTTTTCTGCCAGATCCGCGCAAACTTGGTGACGATTTTCCGAAGATCGGCAGTTAATACCATCGAATAACCGAATTCTTTACTCTGATATTCAGAAAGAATATCGGAAAAAAGCGGAAAAAGATTCATTTGGGCCGTCTGTTCCGGAGAAAAGATACAGGGACAGCGGTAGGCGTGAATCCCATGCAGCATGGCGCGCAGATCGATTTCATCCGTTTTGCAGGACGGCAGAAGATTGGGATCGAATTTGATCACATCGTACTGAACCGGAGAAGAACCTCTCGCAAGAGCGATGGAGTGGACGCATTTGGGCGGAAAAAGAATGACAGCGCCCTTCGTGCAGGTGGATACGACATTGTCAAGGGAAACTTCGATTTCGCCTTTGCGGACGTAGAGAAGTTCTACATAATAATGCCAGTGCGCCGGAATCGGCAGGAGATCGCGGGTGCTGTCAAAAAGAAATGCCTCATAGGGAGAAGCAATTGGATCGATGTATTCGTATAAATTGTTCATGCCAGTGATGTAAAAACCTTTCGTCTAAGTTATGCTCTATTATAGCCGCATTTTGCGGTCTTGACAAGACGAGGGGGAATCAATAAAGAAACAGGAAATTCTAAAAGAGAAAGGACAGGATAGAAAAAATACCATGCAGAACACAACAAATGATATGACAAGAGGGAACAGCATGAAACTGATTTTTCAGTTTTTCCTGCCCATTCTGATCGGAAATCTGTTCCAGCAGCTTTACAGCTTCGTGGATTCCATGGTTGTCGGAAAAGGAATCGGAGATACGGCGCTTGCCGCAGTTGGAAATACAAGCTCCGTTCATTTTCTGATTATCGGCTTTGCCGTCGGACTGACGGGTGGCCTTGGCATCTGTATTTCGCATTCTTTTGGTGCAAACGATACAAAAAAGCTGCGGAAAGAGATTGCCATGTCGGTCTATATCTGCCTTGCCATCGGAATTGTGATCACAACGTTCAGCCTGCTTCTGATGCGGCGGCTGTTTATCTTTCTGCAGACGCCGGAGGATATGATGACGGATACTCTCGTGTATTTCGGAACAATCCTGGCCGGAAGCACCATCACGATTTTCAATAACTTTGTGATGACACTGCTCCGCTCGGTCGGAAACAGCAAGGTTCCGCTCGTCTCCATGGTGCTTTCTGCCATTGCCAATATTGTGCTGGATCTTCTCTTTGTGTTTCCGCTTCACATGGGTGTATTTGGAGCAGCACTTGCCACGGTTCTGGCGCAGGCGATTTCCGCGCTGTACTGCTTCAGGCACATCCTCCGTGCATCGGAATTGCTTCCACAGAAGGGGGACTGGAAAGCGGATGGAAAAATTCTTGCCGCGCTGACCGGAAAAGGTCTTCCGGTTGCAGTGATGAATTCTGTTACTGCTATCGGAGGAATGGTGCTTCAGGTCTTTGTTAACCAGATGGGAACCGCCTATGTGGCTGCGTATGCGGCATGCATGAAGGTCTGCGGTCTGTTTGAGCAGCCGGGTGTGACCGTCGGACTGGCGCTTCTGACCTTTACCGGACAGAACTATGGAGCAAAGAAGTATGACAGAATCAAGAGCGGCGTATGGGCCGGTGTGATCCTGTCGATTCTGGTCAATCTGCCGTTTGCGGCGCTGGAAATTTTCGTGCCGAAATTCCTGGCATCTCTGATGCTGAACGATCCGACCGTCATTTCCTACACCTGTATCTTTCTTCCGCTCACCGGAATCGCATTGTTTCCGCTTGGATGGCTTTTCGTATTCCGAAACGCCTGCCAGGGCATGGGAAAAACGGTACTGCCGATGATTTCCGGTGTTGTTGAAGTTGTGATGCGTGTCGGCATCGTTCAGATTGCGGTTCCGCACTTTGCGTTCCGCGGTGTCGCATTCGCTGAGATTTCCGCATGGATTGGCGCGGGAGCGATGCTGATGGTTACGTATCTGGTGTATCAGGTGCGGCTGTCAAAAGGTGTTTCGAAGTAAAAATAAAAATCCCGGATTCTGGATACCTGCCGTAAAAGCAGGAACCGAAAATCCGGGATTTTTGTTTTTGAAAGATTTAGTTGTTTTCCACCGGTGTTCCCATGTAATAGAAACCGCGGCACTCATCCAGATATACATTCTGCAGCGTGCCGATCAGGGAAGCATCACCTTTGAAATGAACGAGCGTATTGTTACTCATACGGCCGGTCACAAGGGACGGATCCTGTTCATTGATGCTCTCGACGAGAACTTCCTGAACTGTGTGGGTATGTCTTGCCGTTACCTCACGGGAGATTTCCTGTACTTCAGCAAGAAGACGGTCGAAACGGTCCTTCACAACATCGACCGGAATCTGATCCTCCATAGCGGCAGCCGGTGTTCCTGTTCTTCTGGAATACTGGAAGGTAAAGGCGCTGTCGTAGCGGACCTTACGTACCACATCCATCGTTTCGAGGAAATCTTCCTCTGTCTCGCCAGGGAAACCGACGATGATATCGGTTGTCAGGGAGACATCCGGTACTTTCGCGCGGATGCGGTCAACAAGGTCAAGATACTGCTCTTTCGTGTAGCGGCGGTTCATCAGCTTTAAGATGCGGCTGCTTCCGGACTGGAGCGGGAGATGAAGATGGAGGCAGACCTTTTCGCAGTCGCGCATCGCATCGATCAGCTCCTCAGAGAGATCCTTCGGGTGGGAGGTCATGAAACGGATGCGCTTCAGCCCTTCGATTTTATTAACCTCGCGCAGAAGCTGGGCAAACGTCATCGGCTCCTCGAGATTCTTTCCGTAAGAGTTGACGTTCTGACCGAGCAGCATGATCTCCACAACGCCGTCTGCAACGAGGCGTTTGATCTCTGCAACGATTTCCTCCGGCTTCCGGCTGCGCTCGCGGCCGCGCACATACGGTACGATACAGTAGCTGCAGAAGTTGTTGCAACCGAACATGATATTGACGCCGGATTTGAACGGATATTTCCGGTCAACCGGAAGATTTTCCACGATCTTGTCGGTATCTTTCCAGATATCGATCACCATGCGGTCCTCGGTCATGCAGCGGACAAGGTATTCAGCGAAGCGGTAGATATTGTGGGTTCCGAAAATCAGGTTGACGAAATGATAGCTTTTTTTGAGCTTTTCGACAACGAGCGGCTCCTGCATCATGCATCCGCAGAGGGAGATGATCATGCCCGGATTTTTCTTTTTGTATTTACCAAGCTGTCCGAGACGGCCGTAGACGCGAAGATTGGCGTTTTCACGGACGGTACAGGTATTGTAAACGACAAAGTCAGCATCCTCGGTCTCCACAATGTGGTAGCCGACGGTTTCCAGGATTCCCTCGAGCTTTTCAGAATCGCGGGCGTTCATCTGGCATCCGAATGTTGTGATACAGGCAGTCAGGAATTCTTTGCCGTTCTTTTTCGCGCGTTCCGGGACGAGCTGCTGTTTTAAGAGCGCCATAAAGTAATACTGGCGCTGCGGTTCTGCTTCCGGAGCCGGGAGTGTGATATCAACGTCCATCAGGTCGATGCCGGAAACCTCTGCATCCGGAATCGTTCTAAGATCTATTTTCATAGTTGCTGTTCCTCTTTTCTGGGTAGTAAAAATCGTGGCAGAATGCCGAGAAAAAAGACCCGTCGCATCGGATCTTATCTGTCTGTTATTTTATCGTATCTGTGGGAAAATAGCAAGAAAAAAAGGTGCTGCAATCGAAACAGAACATCAAACCGAAAATTTTACGGTTTTTCAAAATTATAACAAAATTTCAGAACCAATTCTTGACAAATGACAAAAATTGCGCTAAAATTACAGCCGTCGTGTAAGATAAATTCTGGGAAGAGAAAAAGTAAATGCGGAAAAAGCGTTTGCAGAGAGCTGTCGGAGAAGGTGCGAGACAGCAGCGTGTCCGGATTGAATATCATCTCGGAGAAGGGAAACCCAAAGAACTGTTTTTATTGTTTCATTAAGATAAAGACAGGATTCCAGTAGGTTTTCACGGGAGTTTCCCGTTACAGAAACCGCGTATGCTTGTGCGTGTATTCGTACTTGTTTCAAAGGAGAGACAAGGGTGGTTTGCGGAAAAAATATGGTCCGTCCCTGGTTATCGTGGGGCGGCTTTTTTTATGCAGAAACACCGGTAATACAGCCTGGCAAGAAACAAATCCTGCTGCCAAACACGCGCAGACAGGAAAAGGGAGGAAACATATGAAAGTGTACAAAAAAATCATGAACGGCGTGGCATTTGTCGAGAAATTGATTCTTGTGCTGTCCACGATCCTGATTGTTGTGCTTACGGTCGGAAATGTCCTGTCCCGTAAGATTCTGCATCAATCCTGGTCATTTACCGAGGAACTCGTTGTTGCGGTATTTGTCCTGATTACACTTCTCGCTGCAGCGCTCGCTGCCCGTGACGGAGAGCTGGTCAATCTTTCTTTACTGCCGGACCGTCTTTCGAGAAGAATTCTGCTGGTGATCAACACGGCTTTCAGTGTTGCATTTACCGCAGTCCTGTTTAAATACGGCATGGACAAGGTTCTGACCCAGTTAGCCAACGGAAAGAGAACCTTCGTGCTGAACTGGCCGGAATGGATTTTCTGGTCCTTCGTACCGATCGGAGCCGCCTGCATGACGCTCCACATGATCGAGTATCTGATTGATACCTTTGTAAAAGCGAAAGAGGAGGGAGAAGAAAAATGATCAGTGCAATTCTTTTTATTTCATTCTTTATTTTCCTGATCCTTGGTATTCCGATCGGCATCTGCCTCGGTTTATCCTCGATCTGCGCAATTTTATATTCCGGCACATCGCTGACGATCGTTGCCACCAACATGTATTCCGGCATCAGTAAATTCCTGCTGCTTGCCATTCCGTTCTTTGTCCTGTCCGGAAATATCATGGCAAAGGCGGGTATCTCCAAACGGCTGATCCGTTTCGTTGATACATGTGTCGGCCACAAAAAAGGCGGTATCGCCATCGTGTGCGTTATCGTTGCCTGCTTCTTCGGCGCTATTTCCGGTTCCGGTCCGGCAACTGTTGCAGCTCTTGGTATGGTTCTGATTCCTGCCATGATCGAGCGCGGCGGCTTCTCCGCACCGTTTGCCACAGCGCTGATGGCGACATCGAGTTCGATCGCAATCGTCATTCCGCCGAGTATTGCATTCGTTGTTTACGCATCCATCACCGGCGTATCCATTGCAGATATGTTCACCGCAGGTATCGTTCCTGGTATCCTGATGGGTGTTGCTCTTGTAATCGTTGTTCTTCTTGAGGCAAAGAAACACAACATTCAGCCGACGCAGAAGAAGGCAACGGCAAAAGAGAGATGGGATGCATTTAAGGATGCGTTCTGGGGATTCCTGATGCCGGTTATTATTCTTGGCGGTATCTATGGAAGCGTATTCACTCCAACAGAAGCAGCAGCCGTTTCCGTTGTATACGGTCTGTTTGTCGGAATCTTTATCTACAAAGAAATTAAGATCAAAGATCTGTGGGATC
>OCHV01001421.1_pt1 | contig 15636 bp, 13 predicted proteins | sample 1538461 | NCBI WGS metagenome assembly OCHV01 (sample SAMN04571692, study PRJEB22368) | human gut metagenome | biome: human gut; material: stool | host: Homo sapiens | place: Luxembourg | collected 2012-08-03 | reverse complement strand
CCCCCCTTTAATCAAGTACGCTCCATATAAAAGCAGTAAAGCAATTCACATAGAGACGTAGAATTCCCCCTTTAAGCAAACTCATTTTGAGCAAACTCACTCCAAGGCGTATTGTAACGCCGCAGTTCAGCACAATCGCTGCAACCTTTGCATAACTTTATAGCTCAAATGAATTAGACATCTCATACTGAAACAAGCAGCAGAAAGCATGGATGTAAGACTTTATAAACTGAATGGCGTGCACTACCATGCGCAGGTCAGTGAGCAAGATATTGCGTAGTTCCCTAAGTTACAGATCAATGAGCAGGATATTGCGTAGTTCGCTGAGCTGTAGGTCAACGAACAAGATTGCGCTGTTCGCTGAACACGCCAGCCAATAAGCTGGCTCTTTCACACCGTTCGCTGAGAATCCAGCATCCTAATTTCACTGCTATCAGCACTTTTATATACTTTCGGTAGGCGCAAAGAGGGGTCAAGGCGTTTGTTGACAAAACAACGAACGAAAGGAGCGCCCATGATAGAAACGGGAAGCATCCTACTTATTGGGATGACAATTGGTCTTTTCGGTTCTTTAGTTATGTTCGCAAGTGATTTGTTACTTCGATTCACAGCCGAAAAGCTTGTAGTAAACGACGATACTGAATCGTATAGTATCGTCATGCGAGATTTACCAACAAATCGCGATCAACTATTCGACACTCATTTTTCCAATACACTCTGTACAGTTGGCGCACTTTTCTATGCTGTTGCCTTTGCAATCTTACCTTTAACAGCTACTACTGAAATAGGGTTTTATCTTCTTTTCGTAGTAGCAGTTCTTCTTGCTTTTGCCTTAATTTACAGTGCAACCCATCATTCATACTTGCCTCACCAGTCTTTTGTTTCTTCAAATACTATTGGTTCAGCATTTACAAAGCTCATCAGCAATTCTACATCGTGCTCTCGGGTGGTTTTAATACCCCTTTACGTAGGAACTATTGTTCTTGCGCTTGTTATTTTGACGGAACAAACCGTGTTCCCTTCATGGTTCATGTTGTTTACCCCGTTCATTACAAGTTTGATAGGCTTTATTTGGAAATATATTCCACTGCATTTCAGCAAAACAATACTAAACGGATGGAATCAAATGGTATTCGCTCTAATGTTTTTCGCTATGCTGGTGTGGTGTTTAAGTTAGCTTTTGTACAGCGCCGCATTGAATGCACGCTTCAAATGAAACCACGTCGCACGGCATCGGGTGTAGCAACCATTGCGGTACGTACTACTTGCATTTTTCCGAAATACGAGTGCGAAACGCAGACAAAATCGCTGCCACTTGTACAGCACTAATTAAAACCTCTTACGATACGGTTCCTTTTGTAGGCATAGAAAAAGCAGACATATCCAGTCCTTCTAACGTGAGTAAAGCCACTTTCTTATCTATGCCACCGGCATAGCCTGTCAGGTTGCCATTCGATCCCACAACCCTATGGCAGGGTACGATAATAGAAACAGGATTATGTCCTACCGCTCCCCCAACTGCCTGCGAAGACATGCGTGCAATGCCCCGTTTAGCAGCAATTTGTTTTGCAATATCACCATACGTAATCGTTTTTCCATAAGGAATGGTTTGCAAAATTTCCCACACTTCATTTTGGAAATCTGTTCCCACCAAATGAAGAGGCACCTGAACGGTGGGCTCTATGCCTGTAAAGTATTCGTCAAGCCAGCGCTTCGCCATACGAAGAGCCTGAACTGCACTAGATTGAGTAGCGTTAGCTTGTATTGAGCTAGTCTGAACTACGCTGTTCGATGCATCGCCAAAGTTGCTTGATACATTTACCAAGTTGCTCGCCGTATCGTCGAAATCGTTCAAAACAGCAGGAAAATGAGCGACCGTCGAAGCATCAGGATTGTCTACCGCATTTAAAACAGAAACATCTTGGGCATCCTGCAACCTTGAAGCAAAATACTTCTGCCCTACAAACCACACACCCGTAAGACCTTCAGCATCAGCCGAAAGAAGCATTTTTCCAAAAGGAGAAATATATGACATTTTGCAATCCACGCATGCCACCTCGAAATACCCCAGCATAAAAGCCCCATTGTTTTGCAAGCGCTTCTACAAAACGCAAACAGCTTTTACTAAACAGCTAAAAACTTATGCAGCACCTTAAAGATACTCAAACACCCAGGTGATCCCACCTAATAAGAAATCCTAACTAATAAACTTCGATCCGCGTTCGTTTTCAATTTTTGCCATGGTTTCAATGTTTTTCTTTTCAGCAGAATTGAAAACGGATTCATCAAATTCATCAGCAGGCACTGTAGGTTTGTACCAATCCTTCGAACTGAAGTATTCTTTCAAATCTTCATTGTTAAACATGCGCCCATGACGAGCAAAAATTTCATTGCGTGCAATATAGAGCTCGTAGTTCGTTAGTTCCTTAAGTTCGCTTTCCGAATACGTGCGTGAACTGCTATCGGGCAAAACATAATCATCAGTAATGGTGGCTACCTCATTATTGTCGGCATTTTTATCTTCAGGTTCTGCGGCCGCCTTCGATTCCTTAAAACTTGCCAAAATAGCAATAATTTCTTGCTCGGTTTGATCGCTTATTCCCTCAGCTGGCTGACAGGTAAAGGTAATAGTGGAAGCGTACCAAAACCCTGGAACCCCACAACGTAGATCTAGATCCATGGTGCTGTGCATAGCAGAAGCAGGAACTAACGCATAGCAGATCCCTTCATCGCTGCCATTGATGCTTAACGTTCCTTTCGCCACCATAAAGTCGCCCAAATCGGAATAATTGCTTCCCTGAACTGCGGTAGGAACAAACGCCGCATCAGCAACTTTTTCCATATTGTTAAGCGACACTGAATCGGCAGAACTCGTGCTTTGAGCGCGCTGTTCGTACTTAACTACCGCTCCATCACTACTGGTAAGTTCTACCGTTTCTCCACGCGCGGTAACCAATTCATCTGTTACTGACCAAGAACTAGGATATTTGAACGTAAATGTTGGGTAGGTAACCGAATTTTCAGACGCAAACTTGGTAGAATAGGTATCCGTTAATTCCACTACAATTTCTTGTTGTGATTGCGTTTGCTCTGCTGGTGCAGGATTGGTTTCCTGAGTGGGCTGACCCACACCAAATACCAAGACGGCAACAGCAATTGCTGCCGCTATAAGCACAACTACCACGCCAACAATAATGGCTATAGTTTTTCCATTAACCGATTTTTTAGCTGCTGGATCTTCCGCTGAATAAGAAACACCTTGATGCGCTGTTTGGCGCAATGTTTCTGCAACTGGTAATTCTGCAGTATTTCCTGGAGTAAAAGCATTCGAAGTGTTTTCAACGGGAGCCGCAAAAGGAACAGCTGAACTTATGGTTGGCTGTTCAGAAATAGGTATTTGCTGCGTGGCTTCGTTTTCTAATTGGGCAGCTTGATTATTAAGTGGAGCCGTTTCATCCTGCGCCAATGAATCTACCAATGAATCTTGAGGCACAGTAGGTAAATCAGCATCTAAAGCTGCCTCTTCAAGCTTTATTTCGTCATCTGGAACAGGTAATACGGGACTGCCACAATTCGTGCAAAACTTTGCACCTGCCTGAAGTGGTTTTCCGCATTGCGTACAATAACCAAAAGATGCCTGTTTATCTTTTGAATCCTTAACCATTTCTACCTCATTCAATTCAGCCACAATAGCGTTGTTGGCAACAATCATCAACAGCACACGCTTTAGCACTACAGCTCACGCTCTAACACTGCAGCTCGCGTTTCAAATCAAAGATCTTTTATCGCTCCTGCAATGCCACGTTATACCAACTGATCTATAACGCCTACCACGCAAACCTTTACCAAGCAACAGTCTGCGTTACTAAGACGTGCTTTTATTCTTTTATATTGTATACGAATACCTTTGAAAGCCACCTGCATTGCGACCGCCGTTAAGCAGGAAAGCATGAATGATAACCGCTCTTCTAAAAACCTCTATTTATTAAAGGCGGAAAATCCCTTCATAAGACCGTCGTTGAGCAAAAACGCTTCTACTGCTTTATATCCTTGAGGCTTTGTACCTTTTCTGGATATCAAACAAATAGGAACGGGCAACATATCATCCGCATTGATCTGCTTCATGGTTAGTCCCATTCCATTAGGAACAATAGCAGGTATTGAAATGACCAAACACATTGCCTTGTCTTTGAATAAGGTAAGCGCAAACGAAAAAGGATTTTTGGGAGAATGCAAATGAAGATTAAACCCTTCAGCCTGATACTTGTTGACTATAGAACCAGAACGAGGCATATCGAAATCGTTCGCAAAAATTACAGGGTACGTTTCTAAATCCTGCCTATCTATGGAATCCTTTTGTAGTGCTGGATGATTTTCCGCAATTACTACTGCGGTAGGCATAACCCCCACACGAACCATATCGTAAGCCGATGTTTCTGGTTCACCTAACGTAACAAGCATATCTGCTTCAAGACTATCAAGCGCCTTGATACCTTCAACAAACGAAGCAATTTCTGTGTTGACCTCTATATCATGCGTTGCAACTTTTAAAAGCTTATTAATGTTTGAACAAATCCTGTCACTTCGCGGAAAATCCGGAACGCACAACTTTATAGACAACGTATCATGAGGCTGCTTTTGCTCGTGGTATTCGTCGATATAACTTACCGCAGAATCGAATGACTGCAATGCTTCAAGAGCCTTAGGATAAAAGGCACGACCAAACTCCGTTGGCACTACCCCATTATTCTTACGAACAAAAAGAAGCTCATTATTAAGATCCTGCTCTAAGTTACTTATAGCTTTAGAAATGGTTTGCACTGTAACGCAACATTCCTTAGCGGCAGCTGAAAAGGAATTATGTTTGTAAGTAGAAACAAAATAGGTAAGTTGACGAATATCCATTACAAATCCTTGAAAACTAACGCATAGCTTTTTTAAGTATACCTATCCAAACTTAATAAACCTCATCAAGCCGCGCGTTTCAGATTAAAGTTTAAGTAACCTCCCCCGATTGTTGGAAAAGCTTTATGCGTCCGTCAGGTTACTGACAGGTTCGTCTGAATAATTGAAAGTAGAACAAGCCAGGCATTCGTCGTGCAAAGCAAAAGGAAGATGAACCATGAACTTGATAGCGCATTTCATCAGTAATTACAGCGAAAATTTCCTTGTTGCCCTTACCCTTTGGCCTATAGCTTCAGCCTTTTTAAGCGTGCCTATTGTCGCGTTTTTATACCATCGCGATGGCTGCATGCGTATAACAAGGGTTATAAGTGCCTATCTAACCGTGCTCTATGCTCTATCGTTAGTGTGTTTTACCCTCTACCCTCTGCCAACCGGAAATAGTGGCTTGGGAATTACCTACGGCATTGCACCCCAGCTTAATCCCCTTGGTTTTATACACGACCTTGCAAAAGACGGCCTAAGTGCCATCCCTCAAATTCTTGCCAATATTGCTTTCTTTGTTCCCTTGGGCTTTATAGCGGGCAGGTTATTCCGTGCACCTTTATTTCATTCACTATTTTTAGGGCTTATTGTTTCCTTGTTTATTGAAATAGCACAGCTTACCGGTCTTTTCTTCCTATACCCCTATTCGTATCGCACCTTCGATGTTTGCGATCTTATGTGGAACACTTCCGGAACAGCACTAGGATGGGCATTGTACTCCGTTTTGGAAAAAGTTGTTCCCTCTAAAAACCTAGGTGAAGCAACCCTTACCCACAATCCAGGGTTTATCCGCCGAGTAACTGCCTTTTGTCTCGATATGACTATAGTAGTGCTCTGCTCAACCATCATTGGAGTTGCTATTCAGCTGTTTTATGCTTTCCTTGGCTTTGACGGAAACGATGGTGTAGCTGCCGCCACCAATGCTTCTTTCGTTGCTGGCATTGTTACCTTTGTTCTGGTGCAAGCAGTTATTCCTTGGGTTAACCACGGCAGCACTCCAGGTGGTAAATTTGTTCGCATGTCTTTCGAAACTGCCCCAAGATCAGGATTATTACGCGGAACATTTTATGCCCTAAGGATTGCCACCATTGCTGCTGCTCTTTATTTCAGCTTTATTGTCCTGCCGGTATTATCACTGTTCTACCTAGTTAAACGATGCATGCCCTATGATTTGTTTCCCTGCGAGTCGAACTACCAAAAATACAAAGAGCATTTAAAATCGCAGAAACCTGGATCTATACAACCCGAGAATTTCCCGCTCTAAAGCAGGACGCGTGACAAGTGGACAAGGCACTTGTCACGCGCTATCCCAGTCCAAGCGCTAAGCCAATAGAATGCACGATAAAGGCAACAATCCATGCAACCACACACTGCATTACTACCACACCAATTGCACGCCTGCCACCTAGTTCGTTTCTTACGGCGGCAATAGCGGCAACGCAAGGTGTATACAACAACGCAAACACCAGGAAAGTGAAAGCAGTCAAAGGAGTAAACATGCTTGCCAAAGCTGCCGCCGATCCACCCAGCAGTACGGTAAGGGTACTTACCACGCTTTCCTTAGCTGCAAAACCAGTAATTAATGCAGTAGATGCCTGCCAATCACCAAAGCCTAGAGGTGCAAACACAGGAGCAATTAAACCACCAAGAAGCGCCAACAAGCTATCAGCAGAATCTGCCACTACATTAAAACGAATATCAAAGGTTTGCAAAAACCAAATAGCAACCGAAGCTAAGAAAATAATGGTAAATGCACGGGTTAGAAAGTCTTTCGCTTTTTCCCATACCAATCGAAGCATATTTCCCATGGAAGGCAAACGATAATTGGGTAACTCCATTACAAAAGGAACTGGTTCCCCCTTAAACATGGTATGTTTTAAAAGCAATGCCACCACTATGCCAACCGTCATACCAAGCACATAAAGCGAAATCATCACCAACGCACCCTGTTCAGGGAAAAACGCTGCCGTAAAAAGCGCATAAATAGGTAACTTAGCCGAACAACTCATAAACGGAGTAAGCATTACTGTCATGGTACGATCGCGTTCGGATGGTAAGGTGCGCGTTGCCATAATAGCGGGAACCGAACACCCAAATCCAATAAGCATAGGTACAAAACTCCGTCCTGAAAGGCCGAGTTTGCGAAGAAGCTTATCCATTACGAAGGCGACACGAGCCATATAGCCAGAATCTTCTAACAACGACAAAAAGAAGAACAGCACCACGATAATGGGCAAGAAGCTCAAAACGCTTCCTACACCTGCAAATACTCCATCAACAATCAGTGAATGAACTACCGGGTTTACCTCCCAAAGAGTAAGCCCTTGGTCTACTAAATCAGTTATCCAGCCAATACCCTGATCGAGCAAATCGGATAGCCCCTGACCAATAACACCAAAGGTAAGCCAGAACACCACTGCCATAATGCCAATAAAAACCGGAAGTGCCGTGTACTTTCCCGTTAAAATGCGATCCGCTGCCTGACTTCGTTTATGTTCCTTGCTCTCGCGAGGTTTCACTACCGTAGAAGCGCAAACCGATTCAATAAAACTAAAACGCATGTCAGCAAGCGCCGCCATACGATCGGTCCCCGATTCTTCTTCCATCTGAGAAACCACGTGTTCAATGGCGTCTTTTTCGTTTTCATCCAAGCCAAGCGCATCACGCACCAAATTATCATCTTCAACCAACTTGGTTGCCGCAAAGCGAAGAGGAATATCAGCACGCTGCGCATGATCTTCTATCAAACGAGAAATGCCGTGAATACAACGATGAAGTGCGCCTTTATCAGGGCCATCCGCAGGACAAAAATCTACGCGCCCTGGACGTTCTTGATAGCGCGCAATGTGGAGTGCATGTTCAACTAATTCGGTAATGCCTTCGTTTTTGGCAGCCGAAATAGGAACAACCGGAATACCCAGCTGGCGTTCCAGCCCATTGATATCAATCGATCCTCCGTTAGCTGCCACTTCATCCATCATATTAAGCGCCAACACCATAGGAATATCCAGCTCCATCAACTGAAGCGTAAGGTACATATTGCGTTCAATATTGGTGGCATCAACAATGTTTATGATGGCGTTTGGCTTTTCTTGAAGAATAAATTCCCGCGTCACCACTTCTTCGCCGGTATAGGGCGACAAGGAGTAAATACCCGGAAGATCGGTAATAAGCGTGTTTTCGTGCCCACGAATAACCCCGTCTTTTCTACCAACCGTAACGCCAGGGAAATTACCCACGTGCTGATTGGAACCAGTCAACTGGTTAAACAACGTGGTCTTACCGCAGTTTTGATTACCCGCCAGTGCAAAGGTAAGCGTTTTGTTAGCAGGAAGCGGATTACCTTCACCTCGAGGATGAAAAATACCTGCTTCACCGGTACCTGGATGAGGGGTAGAAGAAAATGTAGGATTAGGACGTGGAGTGTTGTGAGCTTCGTGCACATTTTTAACTTCAATATGAGAAGCATCATCACTACGTAAGGTAAGTTCGTACCCACGAAGACGAAGTTCAATAGGGTCCCCCATAGGGGCACGTTTCACCAGCGTAACCTCCGTGCCAGGAGTAAGACCCATATCTAAAATATGCTTTCGAAGGGAAACATCGGCACAATTAACCGCTGAAATAACCGCATCTTTTCCTGATTCTAGCGCATCAAGCGTTTCGAGCCTTTGCGCTTTTCGTTTTGAATTTTCCCAATTAAGCTTATTTGCTTGTGTATCTTCTTTTACCATGCACACACACCGCTTTGCACGCAAAGCCTCCTTTACTATGTTCGTGCCCTATTGTAGCGAAGCTTTGCGGTTCGGGTTTGCCTAACTAGAAAACCATTTGTAAACGTTGTCTAACTATAGATAAGAAGCAAAACCAAAGCCCTGCTCCTACCATGATCGAATCCCCAAAAGAACAGAAGAAAAAAAAACGAACAAAAGGAAGTATTAGCTGCCCGATTTATCTGTTACATACACCCCAACCCGCACCTGCTTCCATGGATTTTCTTCGGGGTTAACCTGTAAAACACGGCATTCAAAAACATCGTTGTGACCAAAATACAAAAGCTGCGACAATGCTTCATTACGATCGCGCGGAACATAACCAAGCATAGTATTTCCAAAATACAAGGCAATTGCCTCCGGGTCGTATGGATTATCAAATTCAGGAACCAGACTAAGCGTTGTTCCTACCCCGAGTTGGTTGAATACAAACGCACCGTCATAGCGTTGAAAACCAGCAATGAAAAATGAATCAAACAAACGACTGCGTTTCATGATAACTCCTTATCCAATACGGCCTTTTACTCACAAGATTAGAGAGTAAATAAAAGGACTAAACCTGTATTTTTCCTGGCAATGCTTAGCGAATACCTTGTAACTAACAGTGCCTAGTATGAGTCTTTTACAAAACAAGCATGTCCCCTATTAGGGACAGGATTAAAAAATCTTTTTCGTACACTTCAATCCGTCAAACAGCAAGATACCTCGCAGCGAACATTGCAAGATACTGCAAGGCCGAGCTATCGTCTGTTTACTTTGCCTTTCCCTCACAACGCAGAAAGGAGCGCGGTATGTTAGCCCTTAAAGAATCCCCTATCAAAACGCTCTATGGCAGCACCAATAATGCTTCTACCATCCCCGACTATCTACCTACCTCCTCCTGTTTCTGTAATGCCTTAGAATTTTCTCAAAAGGATTCTGGCACCAATGATTCATTCCCTATCCCACAAAGACTTTCCAGTGCACTTGAAGCTTTCGCGAATCCACACACGTTTTCCCTTCGCAAACAAGCCTTCAACAGCGCCCTTAATAGCGGGCCCTGCTATCAGGATGGCCATTTAATACTTGCTAATTCTTTTAATAGACCTAATGACGTAACGTCTGATGTTTGGAATGGCCGAATATTCAAAAGACTTCCCGGCACTTATCTGGTTGATATCCAACGAATTTGGGAGGGATACGATGGTCGTTGGATGCAAGATGCCCCGCTTTTGTTGCGCTTTGAAACTATTGATGTTGTACTGGCGCCCCACTCAAACGGATCCTCCCTAAACGTTTGGACAGGATTTTTGGACACCAATGCACCTATTTTCTTACAACGAAACGATTCTGAAGCAGGAAAAGAAGCTAATGAGCAATCCTGTCTTCAGTGGCTCGCTTACCGCCGCAATGCGAACTTGGTAGGAAAGCAGGTCGCCAACGTGCATCTTCTTTCACTCGTGCAAACCAGCGAACTGTCACAAAGTGAAGCAACAAATTCCTTGCAGCCTGTGGTTTCACGATCAATTTTTAGCCTTACCTTAGAAGATAATCGCACCTATACCTTCATCAACAAACAAGGAAATTTGGTGATCAGCACCTCATAGATTCAAGAATTAACAATTATCAAGCAGTGACTGTAAATACGCCTTATATTCTTCAAGCAAGGTATGAGGACCAATAATTTTCACCGCGCCTTCTAAGCCCGCAATCCAGCCAAAAAATTGCGGGCTTACCCGTACTGAAACCAATGCTTTGGCATTGTCCCCATCGGGAATTAATTCAGCATGCTTACCAAATCGATCGGTAATAATTTCTACCTTATCTCCCCGAACCGAAAGAATGGCCGTTACTTGTGGTCCATCAAAGCGACCAAAGTATTCATGAGAATCCTTGGTAAAGGAATACTGGGCAATTTCTTCGTTTCTTGTCGTTTTTTCGTCCGTTATGCAAAGCTTATCCATACGGTCGATACGGTATTCATTGAACGCCTGATATTTGTCGCTCCAGCACGTAGCGTAATAAAAACCGCCATCATATGAAACTCCCACAGGCGTGAGGACATAAAACTCACCATCACGCGCGGGATGACGCTTTCCGTCAATCCCATAGTGCATATAGCGGAAGGCGATCTTTTTTCGCGACCTAATGGCCTCATGAATGCCATCCACTGCTTCAAATACACAATCGGTTTTAGAGCGAATGCGTCCTTCTACATGAATGGAGCGATCAAGCTTTTCTTGCTGACTTAAACTAGCAAGCGATTTGATATTTGCCAAAAGCACGTTAGCTTGACGCACCGTAAGAAATTTACTTGATGCAACCGCATCAACCATAAGCATTAATTCCGAAAGGGTGAAATCACGATGATCTATGGCGTATTCAACAGGGTTGCGTTGGTACGTTTTAATATCTAGGCCAAATTCGCGAAGAATTTCCAAATCGCGATAGATACTTTTACGCTCAGCTGCTATACCTTCTTCTGCTAAACGTCGAATTATTTCTGTCATTGAAAGACCATGTTCAGCATCGGTTTCTTCTTCTAGCATGCGTTGAATAGAAAGAAGTTTGAGCTTTGATTTGTTATTAGCAGCCATACCCGTCCCTTAATCTACAGGTGACTAAACGATTCCACCTTGGAAATATCAATCGTATCGGCAACCCCTCGTCCTTGCTCGCAATACTGCTGCAGCACTTCTCTGCCAGCATCGGTAAGGCCGATGCGACGATCACGCAACTTATGCATTACTTCACGCAAATCCTGCGGGAACGGTGCCAAAAAATTAAGCGTCTCTTGTGTTTTAGGATGAGTGAACTCAATAAAGTAAGAATGCAAGAACTGTCGATGAAGTCCTAAATTATCTGCCTTACCAGGAGTGCCGTAAGTTGGATCACCCACGCACCAATGCTTAATATATTCCATGTGCACACGAATCTGATGAGTTCGCCCCGAATACAACTTACACTCAATCAAAGAAAAACCATTATCTTTGTTGCCCGATTCAAATCGTTCAAGCACTTTGAATGTGGTAACGGAAGAACGAGCCTGCGGCTTGTCAGACACTTGCATACGCAGGCGATTTTTATCACTACGGAAAATAGGAGCATCAATCAAGCCCGTATCGCTGGCAATATTTCCATGAACCAGACACAAATAACGCCTATTCACATTACGCGAGCGAATTTCATCTTGAAGTTCAAACCCAACTTCGTCATTTTTTGCAATGAGCATCAACCCGCTGGTATCGCCATCTAAACGATGCACAATACCGGGACGATCATCACCTTGAATATGAGCTAAGTTATCGCGTCCATAACGAGCGATAAGCGCATTGGAAAGCGTTCCATCAGGATGCCCAGGAGAAGGATGACAAATAAGTCCTGCCTGTTTATTAATAACTGCAAGATCATCATCGTCGTAATACACATCTAGAGGAATATTTTGCGGCTCTAAGAAAATACGATCATTGGCTTCATATTCTTCATACACAATAAAGTCGCCCGCATGGACAATGGTCTTTTTGGTAGGAGTTTGCCCGCCAACAAACACTTTTCCTGCTTCAATTTGCTTAACAGCCTTACTGCGAGATTCATACAAACCCGATTCGAATAAAAATGAATCGAGACGCATGTTGTCATAAGCTTGCGTTACAGTCGTTGAAAGACTACGAGCCATATTTGCTAGTTTCCTTTCTCAATTGAATCTCGCTCAAGCGTGAGTCTAAAGTCTAAACCTGGTAGAAGCGTTTTGTCACGAGATAGAGTACACAAAAGCTTCCGTAGAATACCTTCATACTGGTAAATCTCTTACGAGTAGCTCCTAAAGCATACGAAACATACCTTAAGACTTTTGACTAAATGTACGTAAAACAAATGAAAGCGCAAATATAAGTACGCCACACGTTACCCCAATATCCGCCACATTAAACGTAGGGAAACTAATAAAGAGTGTCTGAATAAAATCAACTACATACCCTAAGGTAAATCGGTCGAGAGCGTTACCTATGCCACCTGCAAAAACCAGGCCAAGAGAAAACGCCTCAAGCCACGTTATCCGCCGAGAAAATAACGCCACTATTGCCACGAGAACGACAAGTACCACAAGGGCAAGTATCGCTAAGGCGAACGTAGAACCACTGAACATGCTCCATGCCGCACCGGTATTATGAGCAAGGCGAAATTGGAATAATCCTGCAAAAGAACCCGCAAACACTTCACCACGCTCAAAGGAATTAGCGTAAGCCTTAGTTGCCATATCCAACGCGAACCATATCAGTGCAACACCTATAAACAGCGCACACTTACCTATTGATACACGAGAAAGGATCCCACCCTTTTTCCTTTCGTTTAAAGAAGAAAGAGAGGATCCTTCATGGTTTTCTAAAGGGGGCTTTGTGCCCCCTTTATTTGGTTCAGTATTTTGATCAGTATTACTCTGCATACCGTGTACTCAGTTGTACCTCTTCAAATTTGTCCCACCAGCGCGAACTATGTAACTACTTATTCTGCTTCGGTAAAACCAATTGCATCTAAAGCATCGCCACAGCGTTTACATACCTGAGGATGGTTTGCATTGCCGCCCAATTCACGGAAGTTCCAACAACGAGGACATTTTTCACCCGTTGCGGGTTCAACCGTAGCAGCAAGTTCTCCCCCTTCAACAAAGGCAACGCTTGACACAATAAACAACTCTTCAAATACCGCAGCATCATAACGAGCTAAATGATCAAGCAACGCCTGAGGAGCAGCTACCGTAACCATTGCCTCTTGGCTCTTGTTAATTACCTTTTCACCACGAGCATCTTCCAATGCCTTGGTAACCACATCGCGAACCGCAATAACTTCGCCGAAGTCAGCTAGAACCTTTGCCAGCTCTTCTTCGCTAGGCAAAGCAGGAGTAAAGTCTTCAACCTTTGGCCAACCAGCAAGCTGAACGCTAATCTCGCGACCTTCCTCATCGCGAACGGTTGAGGGGTAATGAGCCCATACTTCTTCGCAGGTAAAGGAAAGAATTGGCGACAATACGCGCACCAATACTTCCAAGATATTCATCAGCACCATTTGAACAGCACGACGACGAGTTGAAGCAGGAGCTTCAGAATACAAACGATCCTTGGTTACGTCCATGTATACCGCAGACAGATCGTTCACGAAGTCGTAAGCGCTACGATACACATCCTTGAAACGATATTCGGCATAAGCAGTTTCAATGTCCTTCAGAACAGAAACGGTTTTAGCCATCATGTACGCATCAATTGGCTCGAGCGTATCCCAGGAAACCGCATCAGTTGCAGGATTGAAGTCGTCCAAATTGCCCAACAAGAAACGGAACGTATTGCGAAAACGACGATATGCATCCGATACCTGCTTCAAAATGTTTTCAGAAATGCTTACATCTTGAGAAAAATCAACACTCGCAGCCCACAGACGCAAAACATCAGCACCGTACTTGTTACACACTTCTGCAGGATCGATGCCGTTACCAAGCGACTTAGACATCTTGCGACCCTGTTCGTCTACCGTAAAGCCGCAGTGCATAACTGTCTTGTAAGGAGGAACGCCATAAGCGCCCACACTGGTAAGCAAAGAAGATTGGAACCAACCGCGATGCTGGTCAGATCCTTCCAGGTACAAATCCGCAGGAAAACGTAAGCCTTCGCTGCTACGATGCTTGCAAACGCTGGTATGAGAAACGCCTGATTCCCACCAAACGTCCAAAATGTCCTTTTCGGGAAGAAGATCGGTGCAACCGCACTTTTCGCAAGCGGTACCGTGAGGCAAGTATTCCTTTGGCTCCTTGGTAAACCAAGCGTCAGCCCCTTCAGTGCGGAACAGTTCAATTACCGCATCGAAAGTTTCTTCCGTAGCTACGGTAGAGCCACACTTGGCGCACTTAAATACCGGAATAGGAACACCCCATGAACGTTGACGAGAAATGCACCAGTCGGGGCGATCTTCCACCATCGAACCAATACGACGAGAAGACCAAGCAGGAACCCACTTCACCTTATTTTCAATAGCATCAAGAGCATTCTTGCGCAGGTCGTTCTTTTCCATGGAAACAAACCACTGGTCAGTTGCACGGAAAATAACCGGCTGATGGCAGCGCCAGCAATGAGGATAGCTGTGCGTAATATCTACATGAGCCACCAAAACGCCCTGTTCATCAAGCCATTTGATGATTTCAGGATTTGCTTCATCTACATCCAAGCCCGCAAAGCGTCCTGCTTCGTCGGTTAATACCCCATTGTCGTCCACCGGCATTAGAATAGGTAAATCAAATTCAAGGCCAACCGCGTAGTCTTCCTGACCATGACCAGGAGCAGTATGTACCGCACCCGTACCAGAATCAAGCGTTACATGGTCGCCGTAAACAAACATACCCTTTAAGTCTTGACGAATAGGACACGTGTAAGAAGTGCCTGCAAGTTCGCGACCCTTAACGGTAATCACGTTACCTTCGGCATCCTTTACTGGCTCATAAGACTGCCAACCAGCAGTTTGAGCAACTTCTTCCAAAAGGTCATAAGCCATGATGGTGTACATACCATCAGCATGAACCATGATGTAGTCCGCATTGGGAGCCAGACAAACACCCGTGTTAGCCGGAAGCGTCCAGGGCGTCGTGGTCCAAATCAAAACGTAGGCCGGATTAGGAACACCAGCAGCCTCAAAAATAGGAGGTACCGCATCCAACTTGAAGTTAACAAAAATTGAAGGCGAAACTTCATCACCATATTCAATTTCCGCTTCCGCCAAAGCGGTATGACAACGCTTGCACCAGTGAATTGGCTTACGGCCACGATAGATAGAACCATTCAGGTACATAGTCTTAAAGATTTCTACGTTGCCCGCTTCATAATCAGGAATGAAGGTAAGATAAGGATGTTCCCAATCAGCATTAACACCCAAGCGCTTGAAGCCTTCGCGCTGTATA
>OCHV01001401.1_pt1 | contig 15716 bp, 16 predicted proteins | sample 1538461 | NCBI WGS metagenome assembly OCHV01 (sample SAMN04571692, study PRJEB22368) | human gut metagenome | biome: human gut; material: stool | host: Homo sapiens | place: Luxembourg | collected 2012-08-03 | reverse complement strand
CCTATGACGTTCTGATTCGTAGTCAGACCCTCTATCCAGCTGAGGTAACGCCGCAGCGCAAGACATATAAAACCACTTTAGCTTATTGGAGTCAAGCACAATCTCAAACTTTTTTGTGGAACGCAGTTTTGTCACGCTGCTCCGCATATACCGCCGTTCCCCGTACGATCGATTGGCTTTTCGATCACGTCGAACTTAGCATCAAGTTCCCTCAGGAGCGATCTCACCCGCTGGGCACAATCATAATCGGCAAACGAGATGCTCAGCATGCGCGCGACCTGGTTGGAAGTCCCAACTCCATAGAAGTGCTCCAGCGCCACAAGTCCCTCGTGCGTCACAAAGGTCTCGACCACATGCGGCGACTCCTCAAAGCACCATTGTGTCAACGGACCCTCACTCGTCTGCCGAATCACCAGGCCGCCCATGCCAGACGGCTCACACGTTACAAGCAGGTATTCCCCGCCCTCGTCGCTCTCAAACAAAACCACCCGATCATCAAACAGCTCCATCGCGTCCCCTTTCTCTCGCTCTTATTTAGCAAAAGCATAGCAGGTAGATGGCTGTATACAGAACAGTTGTTCGTGTGTTTTCTATTGAGCTGTCCGCACGGCATGGTATGGACCTGCGCACGAAATAGGGCGCCCCCGAAGGAGCGCCCTTGCATATCCCCTATGCAGCCAAGTTACGCGACCGGCTCGATCTTCTCGAGGCCGCCCATGTAAGGACGCAGAACCTCGGGAATCGTGATGGTGCCGTCGGCGTTCTGGTAGTTCTCCAGAATGGCGGCCATGGTGCGGCCGGCCGGCAGGCCGGAACCGTTGAGCGTGTGCAGGTAGCGCGAACCCTTGAAGTTCTCGGGGTCGCGATACTTGATGTTGGCGCGGCGAGCCTGGAAGTCACCGCAGTTGGAGCAGGAGCTGATCTCCTTGTAGGCGTTGTAGCTCGGCAGCCAGACCTCGACGTCGTAGGTCTGACGGGCAGAGAAGCCCAAGTCGCCGGTGCACAGGCTAATCACGCGATACGGAAGGCCCAGCTGCTGCAGCAGGTACTCGGCCTCGGCGGTCATGCTCTCGAGCTCCTCGTCGGACTCCTCCGGCTTAGCGAACTTGACCATCTCGACCTTGTCGAACTCGTGCTGGCGGATGATGCCGCGGGTGTCGCGACCGGCGGAACCGGCCTCCTCGCGGAAGCAGGGGGTGAAGGCGGTGTAGCGGCGCGGCAGGGTGTCGGCATCGAGGACCTCGCCGGCGTGCAGGTTGGTGAGCACGACCTCGGCGGTGGGGATCAGGAAGTTGTCGCCCGAGACATGATAGGCGTCGTCCTCGAACTTGGGCAGCTGGCCCGTGCCGAACATGGTCTGACGCTTGACGACGATAGGCGGCCACCACTCCTTGAAGCCACGGCTGGTGTGCGTATCGAGGAAGAAGTTGATGAGGGCACGCTCCAGGCGGGCGCCGGCGCCACCGAGAACGGTGAAACGGCTGCCGGAGAGCTTGTTGCCGCGCTCGAAGTCGAGGATGTCCAGATCGGTGCCCAGATCCCAGTGCGGCTTAAAGTCGAAGTCGAACTCGCGCGGGGTGCCCCAACGACGGCGCTCGATGTTCTCGTCCTCGTCCTTGCCGTACGGCGTGGCCTCGCAAGGAATGTTGGGCAGGTGAGCCATGAAGTCGTACTGCTCCTGCTCGAGAGCAGTACGGCGCTCGGCCAGACCGTCAATCTTCTCGTTGACGGCGCGCACGGCCTCCTTGGCGGCCTCGGCCTCGTCCTTCTTGCCCTCCTTCATCAGGGCGCCGATCTTCTTGGACTCGGCATTGCGCGTAGCCTGGAGCTCCTCGACCTCGGTGATGACGGCACGGCGCTCGTCGTCGAGCTCAAAGAACTTCTCACGATCCCAAGACGTCTGGCGGTTAGCCATGGCGACATCGATGGCATCGGGGTTCTCGCGAACAAACTTGATATCAAGCATTAGATCCTCCGGCGATATACATTCCATTTAGGTTGCAACCTTGTACATGTATGGGCAAGTATATACTTATGAGCGTTTACGACCCAACTCAACTACGCAAGAAGGCACCCAATGGACGCAGTTTTTTCCTTTTTGTTTGGCACCCGCACCGGTTTTGCCATCCTTTTCGCCGGCGGCATCCTGTTATTTGCGATTCTTGCCTTTGTAATGGAGAAGCGCACCCATAAGATGTACGTCGACCGCGGGCCCAAGTCCGAGGATGAGGAAGACAGCTTCTGGGACTAACCTGCCAAAAAGGGACAGGTTTATTTTGGTCGGTTTTATCTGGGCAAATGCAAGCGCCCCGCAGCTGGAATTGAGCCAGTTGCGGGGCGCTTTTCGTACATGCGACAAAACCGCAGGAAAAACCTGCCAAAATATACCTGTCTTTTTTGGTCGGTTTTATTGGAGAGTTGCGTCAATTGCCTTGACCAGGGCGCTGCGCATGCCGGCGTCCTCGAGTGCAACGACGCCCTTGATGGTGGCACCACCGGGCGAGCATACGGCATCCTTCATCGCCGCAGGATGCTGGCCAGTTGCAAGCTGCAGCTTTGCCGTACCCAGCACCATCTGGCTCACAATGCGATAGGCATCGGCACGCGGGATACCGTGCTTGACCGCCGCATCGCCCAGGGCCTCGATTGCCATGGCGACAAATGCCGGAGCGCAACCACCCACCGTGCCGCCCACAAACAGCAGGCTCGTATCGAGCTCGACCACCGCACCGAGCTTGCCAAGCAGATCAAGCACCACTGCGCTCTGCTCATCACTAAGCGTGGAAGCCTTCTCGCAAGCGATGACGCCCTCGCCCACCGAAACCGGTGTGTTGGGCACCGTCGAGATATGCGCGACGCCCGGCAGGACCTGCTCCCACTTGGCACTGTCCCAGGTCCAGGCAACCGACAGAACGACTTTTTTGGCAAGAGCATCCTTGAGCGGGGCGAATACCTTCTCGATCATGTACGGTTTGACCGCAGCGACCACGATATCGGATGCGGCGACAACCTCGGCGGCATCGTGGCAGGCGACCATGCCGCGTGCCTCGCAGCGCTCAACCAGTGCGTCGTAGCGGCCCGCGCAGGCGCACATGTCGCTCGCAGCTACACCGGCAGCGATCCAGCCATCGGCCATAGCGCTCGCCATATTGCCAAAACCGACAAACCCAATCTTCATATCTCATAGTCCTCTCAGACACGCTCTTCAAAAACGAATGCTATTGTCCCACGCCATTGTTTCGTATTGCCGACCTATTTGTGATACGGCTCGCCACGACTGATCTTGCAGGCACGGTAAATCTGCTCTAGCAGCACCACACGCGCCAGGTTATGCGGCAAGGTAATGCGTCCAAAGCTGAGCATCTCGTCGGCTCGTGCGCGCACGTCATCGCTCACGCCGTCCGATCCGCCAATCACAAAGGCGATGTCGCTGCTGCCTCGCAGCATAAGATCGTCGAGCCTCGCCGAAAACTCCTCGCTCGAGCGCTCTTTGCCCTCAATGGCCAGCAGGATCACATGCGCTCGAGACGGCAGGGCAGCAAGAATTGCCGCCCCCTCCTTGTCGCGCGCGGCATCCACGCCGCCCGCCTTAGCCGGGTCGATATCGGCCACCTCGCGGATATCAACCTTGGCATAGACACCTAGGCGCTTGGTGTACTCAGCGCACGCGTCCTTCCAAAAGCGCTCCTTGAGCTTACCGACGCAAACGACGGTGTATTTCACGCGCGTTTACTCCTTCGAATCGTTTTGAACTTTGCCGGCGGTCAGCATCTGCTCGAACATAGAGGCCGACTGCGAGAAGTCGCTCGGCAGCACGACCGTCGAGGTTTTACCCGTGCGAGCGAACTCCGTCATCATCTCGGACCACTGCGTAAACATGAACAGTTGGTTGGCCTCGTCATTGCCGACACCCGTCTCCTGGATGATCTCGAGCGAATCTTTGATACCCAGCGCGATGGCCTTGCGCTGGTTGGCGATGCCCTCGCCCGCCTTTTCCATAGCCTCGGCCTCGGCGGTCGCCTCGGTGACGCGCTTGATGCGGTCTGCCTCGGCGAGCTCCTGCGCCGCAGCGCGCTTGCGCTGGGCGGCGTTGATGTCGTTCATGGAATTCTCGACCTCGGTCGGCAGTGCGATTTTGGTGATGAGCGTCGACACGAGGGTGAAGCCGTAGGCGGCCATCTGCTCGGAAACGGTAGCGTTGACATCCTTGGCGATGTCATCCTTCTTGGCAAAGACCTCATCGAGTGTGTAGACGGGAATCGAAGAGCGCAGGGCGTCGGTGATGAAGTCACGCATCTGGTCGACGGGCTCCTGCAGCATGTAGTAGCTCTTGTAGATACCCGAATCTGCCGGGCCGGCGCCCATGTCATAGCTCACGTGGTACTGAGCAGAGACCTCAAGGCCGATGGTCACGTTGTCCTGAGTCTTAACGTCGATGCCAAAACCGTTTTTCATGGTGCGCAAACTCACCGTGGCGGCCTTGCGGTCGATCACGGGCACCTTCATATGGAAGCCCGCGTTGACGATGCGGTTAAACTTGCCCAGGCGCTCGATGATTACGGCATGCTGCTGTTCAACGACATAGCAGGCGTTGGGGAGCAGCAGCAACAAAATGATGATGGGAAGCAGAAGACTCGTAAGGGCGGCAATGATTCCGGACAACAGCATGGTCTCTCCTCTGATAGGCACACGTTGGCACTAGGATACCCGCACGAAGCAGCAACGTGACATCAACAAGAGGCCCATAACAAAAAAGCTCCCATTGCTGGGAGCTCTTTCATTTAATGGTGCGGGCGAAAGGACGTCCGCGTATCCGCTTCGCGGATCCACACCGGCTTCGGCCGCCTGCCGGCGTCCTCGCCCGCGGGCTAAAAACGCTTACGCGTTTTCTTTACGCCCGCGCCCTGCATAGAGTTCGATTCTCCGCGGTATCTGTAAGTAATAAAAAAGCAGGTAGAGACACTTCTCTACCTGCTTGTAACTATTGGTGGAGGCGCGGAGAATCGAACTCCGGTCCACGAAAGCCCCCTGATTGGCATCTCCAAGCTCAGTCGCTGGTTTAGTCTCGGACACTTTGCGCGCAGCGACACGCTCGCGGCGTCCTAACCGGTTCGGTCTTAGCCTGCGCCATACCGATTACGTACGCAGGAGCATTCCCCTAACATGACGTCGCGCCGGTGTCGGGGAAATCACCGGGTTGACGCGCCGCTATAAACTAAGCAGCGAGAGCCATAGGCTCAAAAGAAGAGTTGTTGTCAATTCAATTTGACGGTACCCCTGTTTAACGAGGCGAGGAGACCTCGGCTTGCTTCCTCTCTCAGAGCTATCGTGTCGAAACCAGTCGCCCCCGAATGTTGGGAAAGTCTGGATGGTGTCGGGTCTGCAAACACCCGATAACCGTCGACTTTTCAAGGAACACGCGGGGTGAACCCCGCTCGTGGATAGCTATCTTACCACGTTCTAAAGGCAGACAGCTGTTCTATGCACGAGCTGTGAAGACCCCAATGTGCGCCGCACTTCGCACTTTTGCTACCGATCGCGTCACGTATATTTTCGCCAAGCAAAATTGACCCGTCGAAAGGACCGTTATGGATACCAAGCAGCAACTCGTCAATGCCCTCGCAGGTCTGGGCTCAACCATTACCGAAGCTATGGATGCCATCGAAGGCTTTGTCCCCTGCGGACATCCCGCCCTCACGGTATCGAACGCACTCGTCGCGCTGGACGCTGACGATGATGCAGCTCTCGCCCAGCAGCTTGAGACCGTCGAGGGCTTTATCGACCACGTGAGTGAGAACCGCGGCGTGACCGCCTACCACAGCATCGAGGTCGAGCTCGCGGGTCCCAAAGCCGATCTGCTCGCAGCAATCCGCGAGGTAGGCGCCCTTATGCAGACCGCAGGCGTCAAGAACACCCAGGTCAACGAGTGGGTCTACCGCAGCCTGGCAGCACTCGACAGCTCCGATGAAAAGGCAGCCGAGCAGCTCGCAGAAAGTCCCGCCATCAAGGCCGAGCTTTTGTAAATAGCAGACGCGGGTCCCTTGGCGCATCGTCGTCCAAGAGGCCCGCAAACAGTTCGCGTCAACCGATAGCCGCGCCGCCGCGTTCGGCCAAAGCAAGAATCGGCATCATTTGGCGCGGGGTCTTTGCTGCGAGATCGGCATGTTCGAGCAGCTTGCGATCGTTGGTCACCAAGTAATCGACCTGCGCGCGCTTGCACGCAGCGAGTACCAAGTTGTCCTCGTAATCGCGATGAAGCGTCAGATATTTGTCGGCCAGCCAAAGGTCCGACGCATCTGCACCCACGGCCGTGGCGTTTTCGGTCATGTTCCGAACAAACGCCAGCGCCGCATCGCCAATTGCACGGGCAGATGCCTCGTCGAGTGCTCCCCCGCTGGCAAGAACGCTTCGCTTCAGCTCGTGTTGGACAACGTACAGCACGTCCTTAGCGATATACACCGGGAAGAACAGCAACGCCCCCGTCTCCGTCGCCTGCCCAATAAACGCACGCGCGGCAAGCGACTCGGCATGGTCGACGCAAAACGAATCGACCCATACGTTGGCGTCAACCATGATCTTGAGAGGCGCCCCACTCACTGGATCATCCCCTTTTGGCGATAATGCTCATCCATGGCGTCGGAATAGGTTACGTCCCAATCGCGATCGTCGGATACGGGCGACGTAGCGATGCCCAAATCTGCATAAAGCCGGTCTGCCGCTGCCCACGACGCGGCGAACGGAGTATCGTGCGCGACGGTCTGTTGCCGGCCATCAACGGCAGACAGCACTTCCTCACACTGCCCGCCACCCTGTGCGACCTTGGCCACCACCTTTTTGATGAGCTCGGGCAGTGATCTGCCCGAAAGCCGCAACGCTTCCTCGGCACGCTCTTTAACCGAGCGATCTACGCGAACATTCACCTGTGCCATGCTGCCAACGGTAGCCATCTCAACCTCACCTTCAGCATTTACTAGCATTGCTAGCACGAGCATATAGCCGAGCTAGCCTCTCGTCAAACAAAAGAAGGCCTGCACCCTGGCGGCTGCGGTGCCACCCGAATGCAGGCCATATACTCAATCGAAAACGCTAACGCAGGTAAGCCTTTGCGTTGCCCAGGCTGTAGGCGATCGTTGAGCCGTTGTGCAGTAGTGACGACGTCTGCGGAGTAATCATGCCGGTAATGCCCAGTGCCAAGAGTGCTGAGTTGGTGAGCATCACCTTGGAATACGAACTCGACAGACGGTCGATAAGCCCCTGGCCCATGCGGCGCAGGCGCACGATTGCAGCCAGATCCGTATCGGTCAGGATGATATCGGCGACCTCCTTGGCGATGTCGCTTCCGCCGCCCATGGCCAGACCCACATCGGCCAGGCCCAGCGCCGGCGAATCGTTGACGCCGTCGCCCACCATGGCAACGTGGCGCCCCTCGCCCTTAATGCGCTCAACATACGCGTACTTGTCCTCGGGCAGCAGCTCGGCCTTAAACTCGTCGACACCTGCTTCGCGAGCAATGCGCTCGGCCGTGCGCTCCGAGTCGCCCGTGAGCATGACCACGTGCTTAACGCCCAACGCGTGCAGGTCGGCGATGGCCTCGCGGACCCCGGGCTTAAGCGGGTCCTCGATACCGAGCACGCCCACAACGGTGCCGTCGACCGCCAGATACAGCGGCGACAGACCCTGCATCTGGGACTCGATTTGCTCCTTGATGTCGGACTCGAGCCGCGCATCCTCATCCTCAAATACAAAGTGCGCGGAACCGATGATGGCGCGACGCCCTTCAATGGACGAAGCGATGCCGTGCGCCACGATGTACTCGACGGCGGCATGGCGCTCGCGGTGCTCGAGCTCGCGCTCGCGTGCCGCATTGACCACGGCGCGTGCCACCGGATGCGGGAAATGCTCCTCTAAGCAGGCGGAAAGGCGCAGAACCTCGTCCTCGCTCCAGCCATCGGTGGTGAGCACGCAGGCAAGACGCGGCTGCGCCTCGGTGAGCGTGCCGGTCTTATCAAACACGATGGTATCGGCCTTGGCAAACGACTCAAAGTACTTCGCGCCCTTGACCATGACGCCCATCTTGGCGGCATCGCTCATAGCGGTCATGACGGCAACGGAACCCGTGAGCTTGAGTGCGCACGAGTAGTCGACCATCAACGCCGCCGAGGTCTTGATGAGGCTGCGCGTGGTGAGCGCGACCAGACCCGCAAGCAGGAAGTTCCACGGGACGATCTTGTTGGCGAGGTCCTCCATGTGCGACTGACCCTCGGACTTGAGCGAGTCGGCCGTCTGCACGAGCGAGACGATCGAGCGGAGCTTGGTCTGAGCCGTATTGGCGCGCACACGCACCAAGATGCTGCCGTCTTCCACGACGGTGCCGGCGAACACGTCGTCGCCTGCGCTGCGCTCGACGGCAAGCGGCTCGCCGGTCAGGGTCGCCTGGTTAACCATGGCGCTTCCCTGCTCGACCACGCCGTCGATGCAGATGGACATGCCGGTGCGAACGGCGACCAAGTCGCCGGGCTCAAGCTCGGTGGCGGCAACACTCACCTCGGTGTCGCCGACCACTTTTTGCGCCTTGTCGGGTACGTCGAGCAGCGAGTTGATGAGCTCGTTTTCGCTCATGGCGCGTGTGTAGTCCTCGAGCAGCTCGCCCACGTTGAGCAGGAACATCGTCTGACCCGCGGTGTCGACGTCGCGCTTGACGAACGAGATGCCGATGGCCGAAGCGTCGAGCACAGGAACGGTCAGGCGCGGCTGCGCCAGCTCATGAAGGGCAGCGCGCAAAAATGCCATGTAACCGGCCACGACAAACACCGCACGCAGAGGCGTAGGCAGGAACCAGCGGCGCGCGTAGTGGGCGCCGATAAGTGTGGCAAGATCCATGACGAGCTTGTGCTTGCGCGGCTCGAGCTGCATCACGTAGCCCGACTTGGCATCGGCGATAGCTTGAGCATCGAGCGCGTCCAAGGCGTCGAGCACACTTGCGCGGCGCGGCTCGTCGTACTCCAGCGCCATCTGGCCAATGCGGCCATACACGCGCACCTTGTGCACGCCGTCGATATCGCCGCTGAGCTTAAGAAGTGCATCGAGATCGCTCTCTGGCACAGGACCCGCCAATTGAAGACGGGTCCTGCCGGGGATCTCGCTAATAATCGAGAATCTCATAGTTTGTGCCTGGGAGCGTTACTCGGCTGCCTCGTCAGCAGCGGCCTCGCTCTGGGTGATGTAGGCAGCCTCGGCAACCATGTCATCGACATTAGCCTTGGCCTGCTCGACCATATCCTGGTAGCAGTTCTTGACGCGCATACCGCACGCGATACCCTGCACGCAGGCATTCTTGACCGGAGCGCTGGTAAGCAGCTTGATGCCGGCCGTGCCAAGCAGAAAACCGCCACCGACAAGCAGGGTGTTAAACGTCGACTTCTTCATGTTGCTTCTCCCTTTTGCCGCATTGGACGCGGCACGGTGCCTCAGCACCCGAGTAAACAAGTTTGCTCGAGCACACTTTTGGAAAATAGTTTAGTTTATCTAACTATTAAGGTCAACAACGGTTAACTTTCTAGAAATCTTATAGCTCGGACCAACCGACTTCCGACAATCCGCCCGCCGCGACGCACGTCTCCGGCATCCAAGAAAGACTCTCCCCCGGTCCAACGAAACGAGGTCTAATACTTTTCCGCGAAGTGAACGAGCAAAATCGGACCCCTGAAGCATCCGCATTTTTTAGTAACAAAACCGCAGGAAAAACTCGACAAAACCGCAGGAAATCGAGCCAGGAAAGTGTTGATGTTTCAGGGGTCCAAAATAGGTCGTTCACTTCGCGGAAAAGTATTAGACCCCGATTTCCGTCACTCCCACAATGTGGCAAAGGGACAGCCCCTTTGCCACATCCATAAAGAATGAGGGTGCCAACGGCACCCTCATTCACCAAATTCCATTCAGCCCACCTGACCCGAACGGCCGAGTCGTCACAGAACCCGGGAGCCCCGGCAGGGCGGGTGCTTGCTCAAAATGAGTTCCGCACGCAAAGAAGGCCACTTAATGTGGCCTTCGTCTTGCGCAGGACTGTTCGAAATTGTGAGGAAGCACCCGCCCTGCCGGGGCTCCCGGGTTCCCGCTTACGAGAGCGACGTTCTCAGCAACTCGTTGAAGAGCTTCGGGTTGCCCTTGCCGCGGCTCGCCTTCATGCACTGGCCCACCAAAAAGCCGATGACCTTCTGGTTACCGTCACGATACTGCTGCGCCTGATCGGCACAGTTTGCCAGCACCTCGTCCACGATCGGCTGCAGCGCGCCGGCATCGCTCACCTGACGCATACCGCGCTCGTCGACGATCTTGTTAGGGTCGTCGCCGGTCTGGGCCATGGCCTCAAAGACCTCGTGTGCCTGATTGGAGCTAATGGCATCGGTCGCCAGCAACTTGGCAAGAGCTGCCACCTGAGCCGGTGCAATACCGGACTCTGTCAGCGACACGCCCGCGCCCTTAAGGTAGGCGATCATCTCGTTCACCAGCAAGTTTGCGACCGTCTGGGCCTCCTTGCCAGCCATACCGGCAGCGGCCGCCTCAAAGAACTCGGCAAACTCGGGGTCGCCGGCAATCTGCTCGGCGTCCGCCGCCTTAATGCCAAAGTCGGCCTCAAAACGGACGCGCTTGGCATCGGGCAGCTCGGGGATCTCGCCTCGGCAGCGGTCGATGAACTCGTCGTCCAGATCGAACGGCGCCAGATCGGGGTCAGGGAACAGACGATAGTCGTCGGCCGTCTCCTTGACGCGCATGACCACGGTGCGCTTGCGGCTGGGCTCCCAGTGGCGGGTCTCCTGATAGATGATGCCGCCCTCCTCGAGCACCTCGGCCTGGCGGCAAATCTCGTAGGCAAGGCCGTCATGCAGGCTCTTGAACGAGTTGAGGTTCTTGAGCTCGGTCTTGGTGCCCAGCTTGGCCTCTCCACGGCGGCGCAGCGACACGTTGCCGTCGCAGCGCATGGAGCCCTTCTCCATGGAGCAGTCCGAAATGCCCAGCGTCACAAAGATGCGACGGAGCTTTTCCATAAACAGACGCGCTTCCTCGGGCGTACGCAAATCGGGCTCGGTGACGAGCTCGATGAGCGGCGTGCCGCAGCGGTTGTAGTCGACGAGCGACTCGGCCGCGGCGGTGATGCGGCCCTCGGCACCGCCCACGTGCACCATCTTGGCAGCGTCCTCCTCCATGTGGATGCGCAGGATGCGGATGGGCACCGTGTAGGAACCGTCCTCGCAACGCTCGGGCATCTGCAGGTTGGACGCGTCATAGCTGGCCAGATGGCCGGCACGCTGATTGCCCTCGCGCATGATCGACGTCATGGACGTGGACAGGCCCTCGGCGTTGGCCGAGGCGCTCGCCAGGCTCTGGGCCTCGGCCTCGCCAAACGCGCAGTCGGGGCGCTCGGCGGCACCGCGACCGGTCACGTCCAGATCCAGGTGACCGTACATGGCAAAGGCGACCGGACCCTGCGTGGTCTGGAAGTTCTTGGCCATGTCGGGATAGAAGTAGTGCTTGCGGTAGAACATCGAGTGACGCTGAATCTCGCAGTTGGTGGCAAGACCGGCCTTGACGATGCTCTCGATTGCGCGCTTGTTGGGCACCGGCAGGGCGCCGGGCAGGCCCAGGCACACCGGGCACACGTTGGCATTGGGCTCGTCATCGTGGCTGAGCTTGCAGTTGCAGAACATCTTGGTATCGAGTGCGGTGAGCTCGGTATGGATCTCCAGGCCGATCACGGCCTCCCAATCCTGCAGGACCTCGGAAAGCTCCTTCATTACAGCTCGCCTCCCTTCCCGGCAAAATCGGGCGCGACGGAAAGCGCGGGCGCACCCGTAGCGGCATCGGCAAAGCCGCGCTCCAGGGCGCGGGCAAACGTGAGCAGCTGACGGTCCTTAAAGGCCGGACCCACCAGCTGGGCAGAAACGGGCAACTGAGTATCCTCGCCCAAGCCCAGCGGCACTGAGATACCACCGTTGCCGCAGATGTTGAGCGAGATGGTGTACAGGTCGGAGAGGTACATCTGCGTGGGGTCGCTGATCTCGCCAAACTTAAAGGCCGTGCGCGGCGAGGCGGGCATGAGGATGGTATCCACCTTGGCATACGCGGCGTCGTAGTCCTGCGTGATGAGTGTGCGGGCCTTTTGCGCGGCGTAGTAGTACTTGTCGTACACGCCCGAGCTCAGCAGGTAGGCGCCGAGCATCTGGCGGCGCTTGGCCTCGGCGCCAAAGCCATGGGCGCGCGAAAGCGAGCTCTGGTCGGACAGGTTGGCGCAGCCTTCCTCCTGATAGCCGTAGCGAATGCCGTCGAAGCGGGCCAGGTTGGAGAACGCCTCGGCCGGGCCGATGACGTAGTAGGCGGCGATGGCGGCGTCCAGGTGCGGCAGGTTGACCTCGACCAGCTCGGCACCCTGGTTCTGCAGCTCCTGGGCGGCGCGCTGAACAGCGGCCTTGACCTCGGGCGTCAGGCCCTCGGCCTCCATAAACGCAGGGATAATGCCCACGCGCTTGCCCTCGATGCTGTCGTTGAGATGCTCGGTAAAGTCGACGGCGCAATCCTGGCTGGTGCAGTCGTACGGATCGTGCCCCGCGCCGGTAAGCGCGTTCATGGCTAGCGCGACATCCTCGACCGTGCGGCCAAAGGGGCCCACCTGATCGAGCGACGAGCCAAAGGCAACCACGCCGTAACGGCTCACGGCGCCATACGTGGGCTTAAAGCCCACCACGCCGCACAGCGACGCCGGCTGGCGAATGGAGCCGCCGGTGTCCGAGCCCAGCGAGAGCGCGACCTCGCCCGCGGCAACGGCGGCAGCGGAGCCGCCCGAGGAGCCGCCGGGCACGCGCTCGGTATCCCAGGGGTTGTTGGTGCGGTGGAACGCCGAGCTCTCGGTGGAGCTGCCAAAGGCAAACTCGTCCATGTTGGCCTTGCCCATGGGCAGGCAGCCGGCATCGAGCATGCGCTGGACGCAGGTGGCGGTGTAGACGCTCTGGTAGTCCCCGAGCATGCGGGAAGCGCAAGTGGTGCGCGTGCCCACGAGGTTCATGTTGTCTTTGATGGCCAGCGGCACGCCCGCAAGCGGGGGCAGCGGCTTGCCTGCGGCGCGGTCGGCATCCACACGCGCGGCGGCCTCGAACGCAAGCTCGGGCGCCACCTGCAGGAATGCCTGGACCCCGCCCTCGCGCGCCTCGATGGCGGCAAGGGAGGCCTGGGCCACCTCGGTAGCGGTAAAGTCGCCGGCGGCAACGCCCGCGGCGATCTGGGCGGCGGTAAGGGAATCGAAGCTTAGCGCCATTACTCGCTCTCCCCCTCTCCCAAAATGGACGGCACGCGGAAGTAGCGGTCGCGCGCGCTGCCGGCGTTCTCGAGCGCAACGTCGAGCGGCAGGTCGCGCTCGGGCTCGCGCAGGTCATCGCCCATCACGTTGGACAGGCTTCCGATGGGATGGAACGTGGGCTCCACGTCGGGCAAGTCATATTGCAAGACGGGCTCGAGCATCTGGACGGCGTCGTTCAGGTAGGACGTCATCTGGGTGAGCTCGTCATCGGTCAGTGCGATCTTTGCGTACTCGGCGATGCCGCGCACGTCTTTCTCGCTGAGTGCCATAGGCGCTCCCTTCCGCATAACAGATAAACCGCTCTAGTATACAGGGCGGCGCCGGCTTGGAGCAGGCGCTTTACCCAAATGCAGCGAAAACGTAACGAGGGCGGCGGTTAGCAGGCGGCGGGCCGGCGGTTCTGCAACGAAACCGTACCGTCCATAGCGAAAACCGTCGCGCCCGCAACGAAGACCGTCTCGCCTGCAACGAAGACCGTCTCGCCTGCAACGTAAAACCATCACAACATTCGACGTTTATCGTCAAAATCGCGATTTTCATCGAATGTTGTGATGGTTTGGAAGTCCCGACCACCACAAAGGTGCCTGTCCCCATTGTGGTGGTTCTGAACGACGTCTTATGCCGAGGCCTTGGCCTTGTGGCGTTTACGGACCGCGTGGATCACGATGTCCAGTAGCAACAGCACAATGGCTACGACCACGATGAGCACGGCAAACTCGCGCTTGCCCCAGTGGCGGCCGGCCAGCGACTTTTGCTTGTCGATGTCCTTCTTGTTGTACTTGGTGCGCACGCAATGCACCAGCAGGCGATGGTCGTTCACGCCGTAGGGCGTGCAGGTGACAAGCGTCACCTTGTCGGCGCCCGGCTCGATGGTCAGCGACTCCATCTCCTCGGGCAGCACGACCTCGGAGTCTACCATCTTATAGGCGAGCGTCTTGTTCATGGTGTGCAGCAGCACCAGGTCGCCGGACTCCAGCGAATGGATGTCGTCGAACATGCTCAGGTTGCGCATGCCCGAGTGCGCGGTGAGCACGCAATGCGTCGAGGTGCCGCCCACCGGCAGGCTCGTGCCCTCCAGGTGGCCGACGCCCGCCATGAGGACCTCCTCGCTCGTGCCGTGGTAGATGGGCATGCTCACGTCGATGGAGGGGATTTCGACCCAGCTCATCATGGGGTCGCGGTCAAAGATGAGCTGCTGGGCGTAGGGCTCGATCTGGTCGGCGGGAAGCTCGGTGGCCTCGCCCGCCAGCTGCTCGTTAAAGGAGCGCGCCTGGAGCAGGATGCGCTCGCGCTCCTCGGCAGACAGCGCGTCCACGGTACTGGACACCGTGCTGATCTGGTTGAACACGCCCGAGGCCTCGAGCCGGTCCAAGATCCACGGCCAGGTCATAAGGCCCACGCCAATGAGGATGATGACGATGGTGATGAGCCGGTCGGCCCAGCGCGGCAGCCGCTTGCGACGGCGCTTGGGCTTTGGTTGAGGTTTGGACTGATGGCTTGAGCCGCCGTTGTCCGCGGCGTTATTGCTCTTCATATGTTTGGCGCCCTGCACCATCGCCGGTCACTCCTCTACAACTCAAGTTGTCTAAACAAATAATAGCCGATTAGCGAGCTTCCACGCCGGACAACGCAGCTAGACAGCATTGCGCGGCGCGAGCATGGGCCCGCATTTGAGTTTTCAAAATGTCCCGGATCGGCGGGGCGATTCGGGATACAATATCAATAGAAAACGACGCACCCCGCGTAAATGTTTGGGAGCGCGGGCGGCCTAGTTTTCAGCTTTTGTTAAATGCCCGGGATCCGACCCCCGGGCATTCTTATTTGCGCTTTCGGCGCAAATGCCTTCTACCGTCCGCACCGCGCGTGCGCCTACGGACCTTAAACCGAACCTCATACGAGTCAAGAAACGCGATGACGAACGAGCCCAACGCCGCTAGGGCGGCGAGCGCGTTAAGGAATTTCAGCATTTGGGGACCTCCGATCGAGTCGTCGGCCGCCCGCGCACGGGATGCGTCGCAAGGGTATTTTACTGCGAGTGCATGCACCCACAGCTGGTAAACGCAATAATTTCAAACATCTGTTCGATAGTTACAAACACGATTCCTCATCCAGCGGAGCCTGGCCGCATTGTCCGGGTTTGCCCGACGTGTTTGAGTTTTCAAAATATCCCGAATCGGCGGGGCGATTCGGGATACAATAGCTACAGGAAACGACGCACCCCGCGTAAGTGTTCGAAAGCGCGGGCGGCCTAGTTTTCTGGTTTTGTTAAATGCCCGGGCTCCGAACCCCGGGCATTCTTATTTGCGCTTGTTGCGGCGCAAATGCCTTCTACCGTCCGCACCGCGCGTGCGCCTACGGACCTTAAACC
>OCHV01001393.1_pt1 | contig 15847 bp, 10 predicted proteins | sample 1538461 | NCBI WGS metagenome assembly OCHV01 (sample SAMN04571692, study PRJEB22368) | human gut metagenome | biome: human gut; material: stool | host: Homo sapiens | place: Luxembourg | collected 2012-08-03 | reverse complement strand
CACCGACCGCAGGAGGGGGATTTCCCCTGCATCCGCTCGTTGGTGGAACACATCTTCGGCGAACAGTACGGGCTGGGCATGGACTATCTGCAACTGCTCTACCTCTATCCCATTCAGAAGCTGCCCATCCTGTTGCTCGTGTCCGAAGAAAGGAACACGGGCAAGAGCACGTTCCTGAACTTCCTGAAAGCCATTTTCCAAAACAACGTGACGTTCAACACCAACGAGGACTTCCGCAGCCAGTTCAACTCCGACTGGGCAGGCAAGCTGCTTATCATGGTGGACGAGGTGCTGCTCAACCGCCGAGAAGACAGCGAACGGTTGAAGAACCTCAGCACCACGCTTTCCTACAAGGTGGAGGCGAAAGGCAAAGACCGTGACGAGATAGGTTTCTTCGCCAAGTTCGTGTTGTGTTCCAACAACGAGCACCTGCCTGTCATCATTGACGCTGGGGAAACACGCTATTGGGTGCGGAAGATTGTGCCGTTACAGAATGACGATACCGACTTTCTGCAAAAGTTGAAAGCGGAGATACCCGCTTTCCTGCATTTCCTACAACACAGACAGCTATCCACCGGGAAGGAGAGCCGCATGTGGTTCAACCCGAAGCTGCTGGAGACGGATGCCCTGCAGAAGATAATCCGGAGCAACCGCAACCGGCTGGAGATTGAGATGGCAGAACTGCTGCTTGATATCATGGCGAAGATGGAGGTGGAAACGGTGTCCTTTTGTTTGAACGACATCATTCCCTTGCTAGTCTGCTCGCAAGTCAGGGTGGAGAAATCGCAGGTACGGAAAGTGGTGCAGGAGTGCTGGAAGTTGACACCTGCACCCAACGGTCTTACCTACACCGCCTACCAATACGGCGGCAATGACCGTTACCAGACCCGAAGAAGTGTGGGCAGGTATTATACCGTCACGAAAGAACTGCTGGAAAAGCTTTGATATTCTGTTGAATTGTTGAATAAGGGTAATAAAGTATTGATATATAAGAATATGCAACCTCAACAGACCGCCAACAACACACAACGGCTGATGAAAAGAAGAAGCAACGGCATATCACTCCGACCTCATTTTTTCTTTTCGCATCCGTTTGTTGGGTAGCACGCTTTTGTTGAGAGATTGTTTAGAGTGTATTTTGTAATATATCAGGTTATTACATATCAAATTCAACAGTTCAACGCTTTTTCACCCCTCAACAAGTCCACCGGGAAAATGGCAGGGATAAACACCGCCATCCGCAGGCTGGTCGGACGGACTTCCATCCTGCCGACCGAAAAGGGAAAGCCCTCATTGCTGGCGAAAAAAGAAAGGCATCCGACAGCCGCCGACACCGCCGCAGGCTTTTGAGAAACAAAAAGCCATAGCTCATTAGGGCGTTTTCTTCACGCACCGCTTCGCTCATGCTAAAAACACCCTAATGAGCCAGAGGGGTGTAACCCCTCTGGACACCCCCGTTTGCCCCGTGCGGCACGACCGCAGGCGGACGGACACCGACAAACAAGTTTGTAGAACCTAAAAAACAAGAAACGAACATGGGATACATAAGCATCCAAATCAACAAGGCGAAAGGGTCGGCTGACACGGGCGCATCCGACCACATCGAACGCAAGACAATGCCCAAGAACGCCGACCCGACACGCACCCACCTCAACCGTGAGCTGGTGGAGTTCCCCGACGGCGTGGCAGACCGCACCGAAGCGATAAGCCACCGCATCCGCACGGCAGGCATCAAGCGGAAGATAACGCCCGACCAAGTACGGGCAATCCGCACCGTTCTTTCGGGCACGCACGAGGACATGATAAGAGTGCAGGACGAGGGCAGACTAAACGAATGGTGCGATGACAACCTGCAATGGCTGCACCGTACGTTCGGAAAGGAGAACACCGTTTCGGCAGTGCTGCACATGGACGAGCATACGCCGCACATCCATGCCACGGTCGTACCGATAGTGACGGAGCGCAGGAAAGCGAGGAAGAAGCAGGCGGAGGGCAAACGCACCTACCGTAAGAAAGCCAACGCCGTGCGTCTGTGCGCTGATGACCTGCTGACACGTGAAAGGCTGGTAGCCTACCACGACAGTTACGCAAAAGCGATGGCGAAATACGGCTTGCAGCGTGGTGTCCGTGGTTCGGAAGCACGGCACACCACCACCGCCCAATACTACCGTGACCTGAAACGGCAGACGGGAGAGCTTGAAGCCAATGTGCAACAACTACAAACCGAACAGCGGCAGGCGGAACGGCAGCTTGACGAAGTCAGGAAAGAAATCAAGTCGGAGAAGCTGGAAACCGCCAAGACCGAAGCGAAAATGGCACTCGTGGCAAAGGTCGGTTCTCTTTTGGGCAGCGGAAAGCTGAAAGAGCTGGAAGCCGACAACCGCACCCTGCAAGGCGAGGTTGCTGCCCGTGATGAAAGCATCGAACTGTTGCAACGGCAAATGCAGCGTCAGCAGGAGAACCACCAACGGCAGCTTATGGAACTGCAAGTCAAGCACCGCAGGGAATTGTCGGACAAGGAAGCGGAACAGCAAAAGAAAGTGTCATTCTTGAAATCCATTATCCAAAAAGCCCAAAAGTGGTTTCCGCTGTTTCAAGAACTGGTGTACATGGAGAAGTTCTGCCTTAAAGTCGGCTTCAACGAGCGGCAGACCGCCACGCTCATCAGCGGCAAGCCGCTGTTCTACGAGGGCGAACTTTATTCGGAGGAGCATAAGCGAAAATTCACGACCGAGAGGGCTGGCTTCCAAGTGGTGAAAGACCCGACAAACAGGTCTAAACTTGCACTTGCTATCAATGGGCAACTGATTGGCGAATGGTTCAAGGAACAGTTTGACAGGCTGTTTTCATCTGTTAAAAGGACGGTTGAGCCGCTTAGGAGAGGCAAGGGCGTGGGATTATAAACAATGCCAACGGGAGGATAGCAAGTTTGTGTTTCGGGCAGACCGAAACCGCTTGCTGTCCTTCTGTTGATATTTTAAAGATAAATGAATTATGAAACTTCGTAACCTTGTGAAATGATATACGACTTTTCTTCCTTGCTGAATCTTTTAGCGATTTTATAGCCCATACTTCTCAAAGTCGAAACTTCCTTATCGTTAAATGCTGGCTTAAAATCATTATCATTTTTATTTTTTAGTCTAAGCCAAGCTATTGGTTGCTTTTTATTGACACTTTCCATGACAAATAGTTGTCCTTGCTGAACGAGCGGAGCTTTTTGTTCTATTGTTAGGAAATTTGTGTCCGTGGTGGATATATCTTTACCGTTTATCGTATCTTCAGAAGATAAATCTACTGCTACATTTTCGTTTCTATTTTCCGAATAGATTTCTTTTTCGTTAGATTCTTGCACTAAATCTAACTTATTAGCTTCTTGATTCTCAGTTCGTAATTCAAATATAGGTAATTTTACAAAATCGTAATACGCATCATAAGTTTTGTCATACCCAAGAGTCAGTCCTAAAAGATATACCGCAACGGAACATTCAAACCCAAATGTCTTGGCATAATCAATAGTTTTAAAATCAATGGAAAATCCACTGCCAAATTTGTCTTTCATAAGCAAGAATAATGGAGCCGCTACTGCAAATTGACATTTGGCAACTTCATCTGTTCGAGAAGGTAAATTTGAATTTATTGCTATTTGTGAAAGTGGCTTGAAATCCGTTGCTGGACTTTCTTTTATCAAATTATATAATGTTGTTTCGATGGCAACATCGTTCTGCATTTCTGTTTTTGCCATCCAATTGCAAGCTACATGGATATAATCACAAAAATATCCTTTCGTATTTTTAGGATAAAAGCTATGGCGTTCATATCGTAGCAGATACGTCCATATAGATTGTTCTCCTGTCGGGCGTTTATATGAAAACAATTCATCAAATACTTCGGAAACGACATCATCGGTAATAATAGATTCACACATCTTTCTGTCAGTTTCCGACAAATCAAATATCGCCCATAAATTATCAATACCTCGTTTTGATTGCGACATTAACTGATTATTGTATAAAGCTTTAAATTTCTCACCCCAAGGTGACACGTGAAGCCTAATTCGAGAATCAAACGATACGTTCATTTCCTTTTTAGCTTCCTCATCAAAAGTATAAAGCCCCCTTACATCTTCAATGTTTATGGGATAGGGATACTCATTCCCATTATCGCTAACAAAGTGTATCACCATATACTCAAAAGAGTATTCGAATAAGTTCATGCTCTTTGTTAATTTCTCAAACAAATCATCATCATTTGCATGAGCCTTGATATTTCCGTCAAAATTGATTGCCGAATAAACATTCAATTTACCATACTTGAATAAATCTACGAAATCCGCCTTACGTATAATTGCTAAATAATCCATTGTATCTATAATTTAAAATCCCCAAGGGTTGTTTTTATTGTTATTAGTTGTTGATTGGCTTGCCACCGATGTGGAAATATCTATGTGCGAACAGTTTGACTTGAAAGCATCCAGATAATCACTCGGATAGCCATAATGGGAAATATACAAATTCTTCCTTGCTCTGGTCATTGCTACCATAAACAAGGTCTTAGCCATACTTTCATCCGGGCTGATATACAAATTGTTATTAGCAAATGGGATGAAAACATTATCAAAATCCAATCCCTTTGCGCTGTGATATGTCATGAGGATAATACGACGGTCATTTTCAGAAAAGTTACCGTAACCATTACCCACATATTGCATTTTTATACCATTCGCTTTGAGAAATGCATTCATTACGCCAAAATCAGTTTTTCCATACTGGTTGGTTGCTCCTCCCCATGCTGATTTTCCAGCATGGCTAAGGGCTAAATTTACGAAATGGATAATTTTTTGAGCAGATGGAATCAAGATAGCGGCTGTATCACCTACATTCACAGCTTTCGTTGCCTGTTCTATTACGTAAGCTACTTCTTTTTCTTCGGAAGTAGCTTCGCACAAACGTATTTGTGTATCGCTTTTTGTCATATCTCTTTTTGCAGAAAATATGTTCATTCGTGGTAGGAAGCGTTGTACGGCATCAATAATAGACCGTGATAGGCGATGAATGATTCCTAATTCAAAAGCGTCTCCATTGATTAGTCGTCCTATTTCTGACGGAGTTACGGTTGCTTCTTGCCATTGAGGGTCATGGTCGTATATCGATTGATTGGAGTCTCCTGCTACAACAACGTGCGTACCACGGTTATTCATCTCTTGAAGAATACGTGGTGTTAAATCTTGAACCTCATCGCACAGAATATAGTCATAATGACTATTTCCTCTCATAAACCTATAGTAAGTTTCTATGGTAACATTCAATCCGATTTCCTTAAATGCGGATTTAAACATTTCAACCAATGATTGTGTGAACACAATCAATAAAATGCTTGCAGAGGGTGATTTTGCACGGACTTTTTTGGCTGTATATGCAAGTAAAATAGATTTTCCAGAACCTGCAAATCCTTTAATCCAAACATTCTTGCGGTTTATGTCCACATTGTCAAGAAAATTACGTTGTTGAGCATCAAGTTTATTCTCTTCTATTATCCAAGCCATAATCGCAGTTTTTTTTAATTATTTGTCAACATATTATCCCTAATTTTAGACAAGTTTTCTTCATTATAATAAGATTCATTTTCAAGTTTCTTGGCAGAGGCCATCACTTGATTTGCAATGCCATTTTCTCCAAGTTCTCGTGCTACAGCTGCTAACCATCCCAAACTTGCACTATCCTTTAAGGTATTTGTTTTCCATTGTTGGAGCATATGGTCATAAGCACGATGGAATTTATTATTGCTATCTTCAGTTTTGCCTTCTGCCTTATCTATACGTCCTGCTTCAATCAATGCTATGTCATAATTAGGATTGAGTTCGTATGCTTTACGCACCTCCCTTTTGTACACATCTTTGTTGATAAACTTCATTGTATTTCCTAAATTGAAATGTGCATACTCATTATTCGGATTTTGCTGAATAGCTTGTTCAAAGAATTCTGCAGCCTTTTCATTATTCCCTGAATTATGATAGAGTACACCTATCGAATTTAGGTTTTCTACATTCGGATATAATTCGTTTTGAAGTTCAAGTGTTTCTGCTGCCTTGAAATCATTTCCAATCTTCAGATAAGCCTGTTTGAGTGTAATCAGGGTTTCTTTCGAAGGTACACCGCCATTTTGTTCGGCTTCAAGGTTAGCTTGTCTTTCTGCTTTTAGGGCAGCCCTTTCTTCGGTTGTCAATTCTTTATTTGCAAATGGACTAAGTGGTTCCACATGACATATTGTTCCCATGCAAGTAGCATGGATAATCAGCATCTTATCCGCATTGACTTCAATTACCAATTGGATTGGAGTATTGATAGGAAAACCATTGGGCATGGAAGATTCTATCTTCAAATTGAAAAGCATTTTTGTTGTATTACCAACACAAATAGGTAACTCGACAATTTTTTGCCCATCCCGGCTTGTTACCAAGTCATCAATCTCTATAGTGTTACAGGGTATTTCTGTTCCTGCAGGGAGAATGATTTTAGGTCGGTCGTCTTTGGTGATGATTAAAATCGGTTCACTCGTGATAGGTTGTATCAGGCATTTATTCATACCATTGAACAATAAGCTGTGAATGGCTGCTCCTTGTGAAACGTGGGTTTGCAGGTCCATCGGAACCAATATCTCCGAATCCTCAAAATAGGAATGCAAGGCTTCCTGGATGTATGGACTTTTGCTGCTTCCTCCAATAAGCAAGACATAATCAATCTCTTCTTTGGGAGTTTTAGATTTCTTAATGGCACTTTCTATAGGAGAAAATATACTGTTGTATTCATCTTCTCCTTTTATGCGGGTAGTCTTACCGAATCCTTGTTTTAAGAACACAGCCATTGTTTCTGTAAGCTCCTTATTCGTCAGGTAGAACTTGTTCTGTTTGAGCGTACCTTTATTGGTAATGATTTCAACCTCAGACTCTATTTCAGTCTTTGAATCGCTCAATTTCACATCAGGTATTACAAAATCAGAGGCAAGCGTTGCTAATGTTTTGTTCACTAATATTTTCAGTCGTTCTGCGACTTTATAAAGTGCAGATGCTATTTGTTTACGTTCATTCGTCCGAAACTGTTCTTTTTTCTTTCCATTAGCTTCCAAAAAGCGTGGCATGAGATAATGGTACGTTATGTACCTGTCTATGTCGTCACCACCTAACTTTGTAAATTTTGAAATGGCAATGTTCTTAGAAAAAAATCCATTAGCACTCTGTCCTATTTCGAGTATAGATATATCGCATGTACCTCCTCCGAAATCAAAGACTAATACTTTCGAATTATAATCTGGGCTTATGAACATGGGGCGGTCTTCTGCTGCCCGTGATACAGCATAGCTGATAAAAGCCGCATTCGGCTCATCTATAAGAGCTTGCTTTGACACTTTCATATCATTCGCCATTAGTGCGTCAAGTAAATCTTTACGCTGATTGGCTTCAAATGATGCAGGGATGCTTACTGCATACAAAATATCTATACTGATATTATTTTCGGTACAGTATTTAATGATGAGGTATTTCAGGTAGGCAAAGAATACCCGTGCAGCATCCACAGGATTCTTTATCCGAAAAGGGTCTACCTCACGCAGTTCACTATCGTAATACTTTGCTCCTAAATCCTCGCCTAACTCCATTTTGAACGAATACCAGATATTCTTTCCCTTTTTCAGTTGGTATTTCATCTGCGATGCACCTTCTCCAACCAAAATACGTCCATTCAGCCACGCTATTACCGTAGGTACTATCTCTGACCTGTATAAAGTCCCGTCAGGAAGCATTTGTGGCAATCGTAAAGACTTCGTATGGATTTTATGGTCGTACTCATCATAGGAAACGATAGATACCACCGTTGTTGATGTGCCAAAATCGATTCCGATGTACGTTTTACCACGCATGAGTGCTGTATTCCTGACAGCAGGCAACATTGATGATATTGTTATTTCATTCATTGCACTATGTTTTATTTCACGAGAAGTTTATTAAGTCTTGAATGTTCACTTCTAACAGTTCTGTTATACGTTTCAATGTTTGTAAATCTGGTTGCGTTGTATTTGTACACCATTTGGATACTGTTGTTTGGTTCACTCCAAGTTGTTCTGCTAACCATTTACTGGTACGCTTTTTCTTAACCAAAACTATTTTGAGTTGATTCAAATCTTCCATTAATTTTTCATTGTTATTTCTTTGAATGCAAAGATAATGATTTTAACAATAATAAAAAACCGATATTCTAAGATATTTTTGCTTTATACGAAATAAAATCATACCTTTGCATATAAAGAGTTACCCGAACAAGCAAAGCGATACAGATTGCAGCAATTAGGACGGTTGCCAACTCATTACCCAATACCGGGGTCATTCTTCTAACTCTCTTGATTTCAGACAGGTGTATTCTTTTTGCAGAATTAGCAAATAAATCCCATTCTCACATCACTTTTCATTAAATTCTTTTGCCATAATACTATGATATAGGATTTTATTTCTTCGATCATGCTCGCGAACCAAATAAAATATGTAATTTTGCATTTAACGCAATTTATAATTGAATACAATATGGCGAATTTGAACTGTATAAAGGCAGTATTGGCAGAAAAGGGTATCATGAGTAAGTGGCTCGCTAAGACATTGCAGAAAGATCCGGCTACGGTTTCCAAATGGTGCAACAATCATGCACAGCCTGATTTATACACATTGGCACGGATAGCAGAAGTTCTGGATGTAGATATTCACAGACTCATTTGCCATACAAAAGAAGAATAGAGGATATGAAATATACAATTGAAGAAATACGGCATATGCAGGAAGGTCAGACTTTTGACTGTAAAAGTATCCTCATTGAGCCTAAGCACCTTGCCACTATCATAGTAGCTATGGCGAATGCAGATGGTGGAATGATTGCTGTGGGTATATCCGACAAGACTCGCAGAGTAGAGGGTGTTGACCAAGACAAGGAACATCTCAATGATATATTGCGGACACCTTTAGATTTTTGTGTTCCATCAGTTTCTGTCACTACGGATTATGTGCCTTGTACGGATGCTGAGGGACGTGATAACCGTGTATTGTTGATGCACATTCCTGCAAGTCCGCGACTTCATGCGAATCAAGCTGATGAAGTGTTTTGGCGTGTAGGAGACAAATCACGCAAACTGACTTTTGATGAGCGTTTGCAACTCATGTACGACAAAGGAGAACGCTATTACGAGGATTCCACAGCATACGATGCCACACTTGATGACATAGATATGGATGCAGTCAAAGCCTACATGCAGCGGATTGGTTATGGCAAGTCTGCAATGGAGTATCTGCAAGAGAACAAAGGTTTTGTGACCTATAAAGGCGATGTGCCGCAAGTCAGTGCAGCTTGTATATTGCTTTTTGGCAAGCATCCTCAGACATTCTTTCCTCGTGCAAGAGTGCGTTTTATCAAGTATTTCGGTACAGAGGAAAAGGTGGGACGTGAAATGAATGTCATCAAAGATGTTACTTTCGATGGTCGTATTCTTGAACAGATCCAGAAAACTGTTGAATATCTTGAAACGCAGGTCAAGGAGCATTCCTATCTTGGAGAGGACGGTATCTTCAAAACCGACCGCGAATACCCCAAGTTTGTAATACAAGAGATGGTGGTGAACTCCGTTTGCCATCGCGATTACAGTATTAAGGGCACGGAAATTCAGATAAAGATGTTCGACGACCGTCTTGTGTTCGAAACACCAGGCAAGTTGCCGGGCATTGTTCGCACTGACAACATTCGTCATACCCATTTCTCTCGCAATCCGAAAATTGCGGAATACCTCAAAGCTTACGATTATGTAAAAGAGTTCGGTGAGGGTGTTGACCGTATGTGTCGTGAACTTTCGGCTTTGGGTGTCCGTGAGCCACAATACAACTTGGTTGCCTTTATCATGAAAGCAACTGTTTGTGCGAAGGTTTTGGAGGAAGGGCAAGGAACTAACCATGCCGACCAGAAGCGACCAGAAGCCGACCAATTAGGGCATAACAAGGGCATGACAGGGGCACAACAGGGGCATAACAAGATACTTTCTCTTATTGCAGAAAACCCACAAATCAGTATCTCTGCATTAGCAAAACAATGTGAAGTCTCGGAAAAAGCAATGAGGATAACACTGGAACGCATGAAAGCAGCGAATGTTATCAAACGAGTTGGACCAAGTTTTGGGGGGCATTGGGAAATCCTTTCATCAACCTCTAGGGAAACAAAATAATACGAATTATGGCAAAGAAATCGATAAATAAGAAAGACAATCTCCCAATGGAGGAAGTACTTTGGAAAGCATGCGATGCACTGCGTGGATCTATTGAACCCAGCGAATACAAACATGTTGTCCTGTCATTGATATTCTTGAAGTACGCCGGATTTCATTTTGAGAAACGCCGTCAGGAAATTGTCAATGACGGTTTGGAAGACTTTGTGGATAATGTGGAGTTTTATGCGGCCAAGAATGTTTTTTATTTGCCGGAAACAGCCCGTTGGCCGTATCTTAAAGAAAATTCAAAGCAACCCAACATCGCATCTATTGTAGATAAAGCTCTTTCTGACATAGAGAAGGAAAACAAGCCTTTGCGTGGCGCATTACCCAACAACTACTATAGTTCGTTGGGTATAGAAGCGGAAAAACTCGGTTCATTGCTTGATAAGATTGATGGATTTGATACGATTCTGGAATCCGCAGACGGCAATGATATTATTGGACGTGTTTATGAATATTTCCTATCCAAGTTTGCCATTAAAGAAGGAAAAGGTAAGGGGGAATTTTATACGCCCAAAACGATAGTCAATTTGATAGCCGAAATGATTGAACCCTACGAAGGTAAAATCTACGACCCTTGTTGCGGTTCGGGCGGTATGTTTGTGCAGTCGATGAAGTTTGTGGAGAGTCATCATGGCAATCGTCGCAAGGTGTCGGTGTATGGACAGGAATATACCAAGACCACTTTTAAACTGGCCAAGATGAACCTTGCTATTCGTGGTATCGCAGCCGACTTGGGCGATTATGCCGCCAACACCTTTACCGATGACCGTCACAAAGATTTGAAAGCCGATTTCATTATGGCTAATCCTCCGTTCAACCAAAAAGACTGGAGAGCGGACAATCAACTGACGGACGATCCTCGTTGGGATGGTTATGACGTGCCGCCTACCTCTAATGCCAACTATGCTTGGATTCTCAATATGGTGAGCAAACTCTCGTCCAACGGTGTGGCAGGTTTCATTTTGGCCAACGGTGCGCTGAGTGCCGATGGTACAGAAGGAGAAATCCGTCGCAAGATGATTGAACGCGGATTGGTGGAAGCAATTGTAATACTGCCTCGTAACCTCTTTTACTCTACTGATATTTCCGTTACGCTTTGGATTATCAATGCGAATAAGAAAGGTCGTTTGGTCAATCGTAACGGAGAAGACATACATTATCGTGACCGTGAAAAGGAGATACTTTTCATCGATATGCGCCAGATGGGCGAACCCTTTGAAAAGAAATATGTGCGTTTCACCGATGAGGATATTCGTAAAGTGGCCGATACCTACCACAACTGGCAGCGAGAGGGTCATACAGAAACCTATACCGATATACCGGAGTTCTGTAAATCGGTAAGTGTTGGTGAAGATGGAGGAATTGCAGACAAAGGTTTCTCGTTGGTCCCCTCCAAATACATCGAATTTGTCAATCGGGATGAGTCGGTGGATTATGACACACGCATGAAGGAACTTCAATCGGAACTTGCCGACATCCTTCGTCAAGAAGCCAAAAGTCGAGAATCAGTACTTAATGTTTTTAAATCATTGGGTTATGAAATCGAATTATAAAAGATTGGGTAATTATATCCGGCAAGTTGATGTGCGCAATCGAGACTTGGTTGTAAATAAACTGCTTGGTTTAAGCATTGCTAAGCAGTTTATCACATCCATTGCAAATACAACGGGGACTGATATGAGTACATATAAAATAGTCCAACCTCGACAGTTTGGCTATGTTCCTGTAACTTCTCGCAATGGAGATAAAATAACAATTGCTTTGTATGAGGGGGAATCTCCTTGTATTATTTCACAGGCTTATGTTGTTTTCGAAGTCATTGACGAAACAGAATTATTGCCGGAATATCTGATGATGTGGTTTCGTAGGCCAGAGTTCGATAGATATGCCCGTTTCAAATCGCATGGTTCTGCGCGTGAAGTCTTTGAATGGAGTGAGATGTGCGAAGTCTTGTTGCCAGTTTCTTCAATTGATGAACAACGAAAGATTGTAGCCGAATATCAAGCAATAGAGCGACGGATTGAAAACAACCGCAGATTGATTGCTACTATTGAAGAAACAGCTCAGGCCATCTACCGCAAGATGTTTGTTGACGATATTGATGTGGAGAATTTGCCTGAGGGGTGGCGAATGGGAACGATTGGTGAATTTTGTAAAGAAACAAAATCGGGTGGTACTCCTAATCGTTCTAATCCTAAATATTGGGATAAACACCATTATCGATGGCTAAAATCTGGAGAAGTGGCAAATAACATTATCTTTGACACGGAAGAATACATTAGCAGAGAAGGTTTAAAGGGGAGTTCTGCTAAAATTATTCCGAGTGGGACTGTCGTTATGGCTATGTATGGTGCAACCGCTTCACAAGTGACGTATTTAGACTGTGACACCACAACGAACCAAGCATGTTGTAATATGCTAACAGTAACCTTTGAGGAAGCCGCATATCTTTATTTTCATTGTCTTTACCAGCAAGAGAATATCAAACGTCTTGCAAACGGTGGAGCACAAGAGAATTTAAGTCAAGAACTTATATGCGCACAACCAATTCTTATCTGCGAAAACACACATATATATGATGTTTTTTCTAAATTACTCAGCGCAAAAATTGCTTTTTCTAAAGAAAATTATTGCTGTGGTATATTACTCAAAAACCTATTATCAAACATAGTAATTATTTAATATATATGGCAAATTATATAACCCCAAAGAATCAAGAGAAAAAATTCACTTGTCCGCATTGCAATACAGTTTCTCAAATGATATATTTTAGTGCTTCATGGAAACAGGATAAAAGCTGGTGGTGTACTCCTTTTGATGATTGCAGTTTGATAAATGTAGCAATATGCCAAAACTGCGACAAGGCTATAATTTGGATTGATAATCAATATGTATATCCTGAAATAGCTGCAACAGAACCAAATGCGGATATGCCTAATTCAGTGAAATTATTGTACGATGAGGCAGCTTTGATTTACAATAAGTCGCCACGGGCAGCATGTGCTCTTCTTCGTCTTGCAGTGGAACGACTTTGTAATGAACTTGGTGAAACTGGAGCAATAGACAAAATGATAGGAAGTCTTGTGCAGAAGGGGTTACCTACAATTGTTCAGAAGGTATTAGATGCAGTTCGGGTTATTGGTAACAAAGCTGTTCATCCAGGACAAATAGCATTTGATGTTGATGATAGGGCTACGGCTGAAACTCTTATGAAATTGCTGAATATTATTACTGAACGTCTTATTACAGAACCAAAGGAGATAGATGGTATTTTTGATGCACTCCCTCAATCTGTAAAAGATTCAATCGAAAAACGTGATAAAGAATAATACTATGGCGGAAAAAGTTAATCAAGGAATTGAACTAGTGAAAGCAGGAGCGAATGTGCTCGGTCAGTTTTATCAAGACTTGGCACAGCCAAGTGTTAAAGCTTTAGGTCAAGCATTAGCAACAGTGTTTGAATTATGTCCCAATTCTCTGCTTTCTCTAAAATTGTGGACAGAGAAGCGAAAATTGAATTTTGCCAAACGGCTTAACGAGTATAAAGATAAACTTGAACAAATACCAGAAGAAAAACGGTGTGAGGTGGACACTCAAATAGGTACCCCTATTGTAGAAAAGTTAACTTATACAACGAATGATGAAATAGCGGATTTGTTTACTACATTATTGGCAAATGCTTCTAATATTGACACCGTTAATCGTGCTCATCCTGCATTTGTTGATATTATTGGTCGTTTATCAGAAGATGAGGCACGAATCATTCAATACTTGCGAACAGCTATAGAAGTTCCTTATTGTTCTTTTAGGGCGATAACAAAAAACGAAAATGGAGGTTTTATTACAATCTTAGATCACGCTACGATGTTGCCTTATTATATCTCATTAACTTTTCCTCAGAATATTACGGCCTATCTTTCTAATTTGATTAGCCTTGGAGTTTTATCTGACGAAGACGGATTGTACAAAATAGACAATACTGAATATGACAATATTTGTTTAAAAAATGGATTGGACTCCTTAAAGGCGAAATTAGTACCTCTATCATTCAAAGATATTGAAGTTTCAAAAAGTTACTATAAGGTAACCCCATTCGGTAAATTATTCATAGATGCTTGTATTAAATAATGTGTTATGCCAGCATTCAACGAATCACAATTAGAACAGGCATTAGTCGAACTCTTTAAAAAAGAGGGATATGATTATATATATGGGGAGAATATCAGTCGTGATACACGAGATGTTATTCTCTACGATGATTTGCGCTTTTATCTGCGGAAAAAATATGAAGTAGACCATATCACCGAGGATGAAATCAATCGGGCAATCGCCAGATTGGAAACTTCAGATGGGGGTAGTGTGTATGCAGAGAATGTAGAAGCGTTGCGACTTCTGCAAGAAGGTTTTTCGTTGAAACGAACCAATCCTAAGTTACCAAATCTTCATATCTATCCCATTGATTATACAGAGGTGGATAATAATGAGTTGGGAAAGAATAATATATTTAAGTTCGTCAATCAGCTTGTCATTGACGGTGAGCACCATCGCATTCCTGACGGTATTGTATTTGTTAATGGTCTGCCTTTGGTGGTACTTGAATTTAAAAATGCCATCAAGCAAAATACCACAATAGAAAACGCTTTCAAGCAACTGACGGTGCGTTATAGGCGTGACATACCTAAATTGTTCCGCTATAATGCGTTTGTAGTAATCAGCGATGGCGTGAACAATAAAATCGGTTCACTTTTTGCACCATATGAGTTCTTTTACGGATGGCATAAGGTGGAAGCTACGGATTCTATTCTTGATGGTGCTTTTGATACTATGTTCACGATGATGCGCGGATTGTTCAGAAAGGAACGCCTGCTTGATGTATTGCATAACTTTATCTATTTGCCAGATACTCCCAAGGACGAGGATAAAATCGTGTGCCGCTATCCGCAGTATTTTGCTACCACTCAACTGTTCAATAACATTCTGAAACATTCACGATTGAATCTTGATGGTGATGGAAAAGGGGGCACATACTTCGGAGCTACAGGGTGCGGTAAGTCGTACACCATGTTATTTCTTGCCCGACAACTGATGCGTTCCAAAAAATTGAGCAGTCCTACCATTGTTCTGATAACAGACCGTACAGACCTTGATGATCAGTTGTCTAAGTCGTTTTTAAATGCTACCAAATTCATTGGAGACAAGACAATCGTTCAAGTAGAAAGTCGGGAGAAACTTAAAGAACACCTTGAAAAGCGTACTGCCGGAGGCGTTTATCTGACAACGATTCAGAAATTCGAGGAAAGCACAGGCTTATTGAGCAATCGTGCAAACATTATCTGTATATCCGATGAGGCTCATCGTTCACAAGCCGGTTTAGGGCAGAAAACAACTATCACGGAAAAGGGTGTAAAGCATCATTATGGTTTTGCCAAGTATCTGCGCGATTCTCTTCCGAATGCTACATACGTAGGATTTACGGGAACACCGCTTGATAATACGCTGGATGTGTTTGGCCCGATTGTAGACCGTTACACCATGACCGAAGCGGTTGCGGATG
>OCHV01001382.1_pt1 | contig 15895 bp, 18 predicted proteins | sample 1538461 | NCBI WGS metagenome assembly OCHV01 (sample SAMN04571692, study PRJEB22368) | human gut metagenome | biome: human gut; material: stool | host: Homo sapiens | place: Luxembourg | collected 2012-08-03 | reverse complement strand
ATCTATGTTTTCTTTATATAAATCTAATACAACAATCTCATCATTTGGATTATTCTTTTTATATTCCTCTATAAAACTATCAGATACTTTAAAAGTTCTAGACTCCCCTTCTTGTTTAATATTTGCTTTAATATATAATACTTTACTCATAATTTTTCTCCTCTTTATAAATTCTATCTTCAAAATTCTTCTGATCCAAACTTATTATTTCTAAAATCGTCATAAGCTTGATATATTTCTTCTATTGTATTCATAACGAATGGTCCATGTGATACAACTGGTTCATTTATTGGTCTTCCACTTAATACAATAAATAATGCATCTTTAGTAATTGCTTCAACAGAAATACTTCCTTCTACATTATCGAATAAAATAAAATCACTTTCTTTACCTACATTTTCTCCATTAATTTTTATTTCTCCCTTTAATACAAGTATACCTGTATTAAAATTACTTGGTTCATTTAATAAAACTCTTCCATTATTATTTAAAGTAACATTATAAATATTTATATCTGTAAATGTATCTGCTGGTCCTTTTACTCCATTAACTTCACCTGAAATAATACTTATTTCTCCTTGATTATCATCAAGTTTTAAAATTCCCATCTCACTTTTTAATAGTGTTTGATACTTAGGTTCAATCATCTTTTTATCTTTAGGTAAGTTAACCCAAAGTTGAATCATATGAAGAGTTCCACCCTTTTTACTAAATTCAGTTTCATGATATTCCTTATGAAGAATTCCTGATGCAGCAGTCATCCACTGAACATCTCCAGGTCCTATAATTCCATGATTTCCTTTATTATCATGATGCTCAACCTTTCCATTATAAGCAATTGTCACTGTTTCAAATCCACGATGAGGATGAGCCCCAACTCCACGAATAGTTGATGAAGGTTCATAATAATGTGGTGCATGATAATCTAATAATAAAAATGGTGATAAACGTTCCATATCACCTATTCCTACAGGTAAATATTGCGAAACTTTAAATCCATCTCCCACCATATGTGAGTCAGGCCCCTTAAAAATCTTTTCTATAGTTCTAAATTCTTTCATTTTAAACCTCCTAATAAAAAACCTTTCACTTTATCACTAATTAGTGATAATTCTTTAAAAAAATTTTTATTTTTACAACTTCTTAAATTTTTTAAGAATATTTTTTAAAGTATTCTTTTCTTCTTCTGTTAGTATTTCAAAAATACTTTTAATATTTTCAATATGATTAGGCAAAATATCTTCTATAATTTTTTCCCCTTCTTCAGTTAATGATATTATACATGATCTCTTATCATTAGGATCTGGTTTCTTCTTTATTAATCCATCCTTTTCTAAGTTTTTTATAACTACAGTTATATTTCCAGATGTAGTTAATATTTTCTCTATTAACTCACAGATTCTTAAATCTCCCTTATTATATAAAGCTTCTAAAACTCCAAATTGAGCTGGCGTTAATCCACTTTGCTTTATTGTTTGATATTCTATTCTATGTATAGAATGTTCTGCTCTTGTAAAAACAACTAAAGTTGATAAATCTAACTCATTTTCCTTTATTAATTTTTTTATATCCTTCATGTTTACAATATATCACTAATTAGTGATATTGTCAAGCATATTTAAAAAACCATGTATGAGGATAGATTTACATGGCTTTAAAAACTTAATTTATAAGTTCTTCTTTTCCATCATGAATACTCATAATTTCAAAAATACCTTCAATAATTAGTTCAAATCCTAATATTAATATATGCTCTGTTGCCTTTCCTAATGGATCAAAAATCAATAAGATTGATAATGTAAATTCAACTATCGCTTTTAATAATGGTAAAAATCCACCTTTCTTTTTTGAAAAATAATATAATGCTTCATTTAAATAATTTACTGACTTGTTTAAACCTAATAATCCCCAAAAGATTACTACAACAACTAATGCATTATCTCTTTGAATAAGTATAGCTATAGCAACTGCTATTATTATAATTGCTCTTTCTAATTTTTTCTCCTCTAAACTTGCATAGTCCTTTGCCTTAATTCCTTCTACCATCTTTATAGTTCCTTTTATAAGCAATACTATCGCACAAATACTAGGTAACCATCCAAATATCTCTTCATGATAGATAATACAAATGATACCATTTATAATTATTAATATCGTTGATATATAATCCCAAATTTTATTTTTCATATTATCTCTCCCTTCTAATCTAGTGAATTAATAATTATAAATAAGTTTACCAAAATATATTATTTTTTCATAGTAATTTTAGTTATCATATATTTAATTTATCTTTTTATAAAAAAACCATATAGGTATATTCCCTACATGGTTTTATAAACAATTAATTAAATTATTATTAATTTAATTCTCTTACGTTCCACTTAATAAATAACATAAGTCCTATATTAAATATTGCTGATACCAATAATATTATTCCTATAGGTATTCCCATATCTATAACTTGTCCGAATAATAACTGCCCCGGCGCAACACTTATAGTTGCTACTGCTGTTGAAAATGCTGATACACGCCCAAGCATTTCCCCTGGTACTTGCTTTTGTATAAATGTTAAAGTTAATACATTTGATAATGATAAAGATAACATTATTGCAAGCCCTCCAAGTGCAAATATTCCAGCTAGAGCATAATTATTTAATTTTATAAACCCTAATGTAGACATTACAATAACACCTGCTATCATTGGAAAATATGTATAATGTACCTTTTTCATAGAAAACATATTAGGTTTCACACTAATCCAAAATCCACCTAATATCATTCCTAATACGCATATTGACTCTACAATTCCAAAAACCTCTGATGGAAGTCCTAGAAATACGTTTATAAAATACGGAGCAACTATTGATAATATTGGTACTAAGAAAATATTACATAAAGCATATGATGCTATAATTCCAAGTACAATTTTCTTTTCACTTTTTAAATAAACAAAGCTTTCTTTCATATCTATAAAAGACTTTTTAACAAAATCCATAGATAATATTTTTTCACTATTTCTATCAACAGCTATTTCATTTTCATTAACCGAATTATCCTTTACTACATCTGGAATATCTAAAAACATTTCCATTATTGCAGAAACAAAAAAGCTTACTGCATTTACTATTACTATTACTTTTATGCCTAACAATCCATAAAGAATACCTGCTAGTATTGGTCCAACAAAGTTAACTATTGAACCAACTTGGTTAATTACTCCATTTGCTGAAGTAAGCTTATCCTCTTCTACTATTTGTGGAATTGAAGCTGTTACTGCTGGACCATATAAAGTAGCACATACCGATAACATAAACATAACAGTTCCAACTATTAATGCACTATCATTCCCTCTCAGTAATATGAATGCATATCCTCCAATTAATATAGAACAAAATAAATCTAAATATACCATTATCTTTTTTCTATTTATATTGTCAGACAATCTACCTGCAATTGGTGCAAATAAAATATAAGGTATTGTTGATATGGCTAATATGTTAGCAAAGATAGCTGTACTACCTGTAAATTCTAATAAGTATAGTGACATACTAAATCTTTGAATCGCGTTTCCAAATAAAGAAATAATCTGTCCTATAACTATTATTATAAAATTTTTATTTTTCATCTGTCCCCCTAAATAAGTCATACTCCATACATATTGGATATTGTCCATCTTCACTTACTGTAAGGTTGGCATCTATTCCATATATAGTTTTTAAATTTTCTTTATTAATTATATCCAATGGTCTTCCTTGGCAGATAATCTTTCCCTTTTTAAGACCAATAATATTATCTGCAAATCTACAAGCATTATTAAGCTCATGAAGAACTATAACTACTGTAATATTTTTTTCTTTATTAAGCTTTTGAAGCACTTCTAATACTTCAAGTTGATAAGACATATCAAGATAAGTTGTAGGTTCATCAAGCATTATTATTTCAGTTTCTTGAGCTAAAGTCATAGCAATCCACGCTCTTTGTCTTTGCCCTCCAGATAAGTTTTCAACTCCTCTATCAGCAAATTCGCTAAGACCTGTTTCTTCTATTGCCCAATCAATAAGCTCTTTATCATGGTTAGTAAGACCACCTATCATTTTTTGATGAGGAAATCTCCCAAATGCAACAAGCTCTCTTACTGTAAGTCCATCTGGACAAACTGGCCCTTGTGGTAAAAAAGCAACTTCTTTTGCTATATTCTTTTCTTTTATCTTTTTTATATTTTTATTGTTAATGAAGATATCACCAGTCTTAGGCTTATTAATTCTTGCTATAGTCTTAAGTAAAGTTGATTTACCACATCCATTTGCTCCAATTATTATGCTTATTTTTCCCTTTGGTATAGATAAACTCATATCTTCAATTATAGTATTATTTTCATATGCTACACTTAAGTTCTTTACACTAATAGCTTCCATAATTATTTCTCCTTCATCATTAAATAAATAAAATATGGTACTCCAAATATTGATACTGTTATTCCTACTGGAATTTCAATTGGAGAGAATAAATTTCTTGAAACTGCATCTGCAAGAAGAACTATAATAACACTTATCATTGCTGAAACTGTAACAAACTTTTTATGATAAGGTCCAACTAACTTTCTTGCAATATGAGGAGATATAAGTCCTAAGAATCCAATATTACCTGCAAATGCTGTTGCTGTTCCTGCTAATATAACTGCAAAAGTTAAAAATTTCTTTCTTTCCTTTTCTAAATTTAATCCTAATGATATAGCAAGCTCATCTGAAAGATTTAACACATCTAACTTTTTATGATTTAATAAAACTACTATAAACATTAAAGCTACTATTGGAATTACTACCTTTGCATAGCTCCATCCAGATCCCCAAAGACTTCCTGATGTCCAAACTAAAACTCTATTATAGTCTCCAACACCACCTCTAAAAGTAAAGAATGTTATAAATGCATTAAGTCCTGCATTTAACCCAATTCCAATTAATAAAAGTCTTTTAGGCTTTATTCCTTTTCTACTAGACATTATATATATTATGAATGCAGTAACTGCAGCTCCTATTATAGCCATGGCAGGTAATACAAATATAGATAATTGCCCAAGCTCGCTATAATATGCTCCAGTTGAATATGTAATAAATAATACTGCTGCCACAGCAGCTCCAGCATTTATACCTATTATTCCTGTATCTGCTAAATCATTTTTTGTTATAGTTTGAAGAATTGCTCCTGCTGTTGATAGTGCAATTGCTACAAACATTCCAACTAATAACCTTGGAAGTCTAATAGTTAATATTGCTGTATTTTGAAGTTTTGTTCCATTTCCTAAAAGAGCATTAATAACCTCTCCAGGTGAAACCTTATATGTACCCCAGCATAATGTAACCATAAAGGAGATTATTAATAAAACAAGTAATACACCTGTAACTACTTTAAATTTTTTCTTACTCATTATCCCCTCTCCTTTCTAGCTACTGATATAAAAAATGGTATTCCTATTAATGCTGTAAACACTCCAATTGGTGTTTCATAAGGATTAAATATCATCCTTGCTGCAATATCTGCAAATGTTAAAAGAACTGCTCCAAGTAAAAATGAACATGGAATATTTCTTCTATAATCTTCTCCTAATAATTTTCTAACTATTTGAGGCACTATAAGCCCTACAAAAGCTATATTTTTACCAACTGCAACTGCTGCTGCACACATTGGTATCATAACCATAAGAGTAATAAATCTTATTTTTTCTGGATTTTCTCCAAGTCCAATTGCAACATCATCACCTAAATTTAATATATTTATCTTTGGTGATAAAAATATTGCTATAATAAGTCCTACAATTCCTACTATAAAGATTAATTTAAAATCTGCCCAACTTGCATTTCTAAAACCTCCAGACACCCAGAATCCTATCATTTGAGACTGATTTGATAAAAGGCCAATTACCGTAGTTAAAGAAATAAAAAATGTACTCATAGCTGTTCCTGCTAAAAGTATCTTTGCAATTGAGTTATTATTTGCTTTTTTTGATATAAATCCTAAAACTATTATTCCAGTTATTAATGCTCCTATAAAAGAAGCTATCATTACATTTTTAGTAGTTATTCCTATTCCTGCTGCATAAAAAATAGCTATTACTAAAGTTGCTCCTTGGCTTATACCTAATATAGATGGTTCAGCTATTGGATTTCTAGTAACACCTTGAATCATTGCACCTGTTACTCCTAATACTCCACCTGTAAATAATACAGCAAGAGCTCTTGGAATACGTACATCTCTAACTAACATAAGTTCTAAAGTTTCACTATAGTTAAAAATACTATCCCAAATATCCGAAAATGTAATATGGACTGACCCTAGCCTAATGGCTAAAGTCAATCCTCCTGCTAAGAGTAACAAACTACAAATTATAAATATTATTGTACGTTTATTACTTTGTTTCATTTAACATTTCACCTATTTCATTTACTAATATTTCTCTTCCGATTGGGCTATATCCTTGGTTAAAGTATGGTGATGATGGTAATACTACTACTTTACCTTCTTTAACTGCAGGTAAGCTGTTCCAAATTGCATTTGATTCTAATTGTGCTAAATCTTCATCTGTTGCAATTAAGAATATATAATCTGTTTGAATTGCTGCTAATCCTTCATAAGTTACAACTGGTAAACTAATATCAGTTTGTTCTGGCATTCCTGCTGGTTTAGCTAATCCCATATCGTTATATAATACATCACCAAATCCTGCACCATCGAATATAAAGAATTGTCCACCACTTGCTAAGAATGAAAGATAAGTTGTATCTTCACCATATTCAGCTTTAATCTTGTCTCCTTCTTCTTTAGCTTCTGTTTCATATTTAGTTAACCATTCATTTGCAACATCTTCTTTATTAAATACTTTTGCTAAAGCTCTAACATCATCTTTCCAGTTTAAAGCTTCTAATTGAATCATTACAGTTGGAGCAATTTCACTTAATGCATCATACATTTTTTCTTGAACTGTTGATATAACTATTAAATCTGGTTTTAAGTTCATAACAGCTTCTACATCCATAGTATCTTGCATGCTATATCCTAATATCTCTGCCCCACTTAATGTTTCTTCTAAGTATGAAGGGAATTTAGTGTAATCATAAGCATCACTATTTGCAGTTCCTATAACCTTATATCCTAAAATTGATAAAATATCACTATTACCACTTAAATCTACTATTCTTTGAGGATCTGCAGGTATTTCAACTTCTCCTCTTACATCTGTAACTGTTACAGTTTTTCCTATAGCTTTATCTTCATTTGTTGCACTATTGCTTGCACATCCTACAAACATCATAGCTGTCATGCAAGTTGCAACTAATGTCTTTAATATTTTCTTCTTCATTTTATACCTCCATATATCTTATAACTAACTTCGATTTTTCTCTCATTTGACTCGAATTAATTGTATATGAGAGTCATTCTCATTTCAACCATTGCACCTAATTTAATAATTTTATCATCTATTTAAATTGTTTTTTTATTAGTGTAAAATGTATAATTTAGATAGTAAATAATAAATCTTATTTATATAATCTATTAAAAATATTATTTCCTAAATTTAAACAAATAATTTATTACGGAGAGGTATTCATGATTTCTAAAACAACAAAAGATTTTCAAAATAGAGTTTTAAAAGAAATGACTTTTACTCCTTACGAAACAGAAAACTATACAATTTACAAAAATGAAAATAAACCTGAACTTGGATATTTTATTAAATATAGTAGAGAGGGGTATTATGACTTTGGAATTGGTGATTATACTATACCTAGTGATTTTTCTATTTCCTTTGATCATAAAGAACACTTAATGAGATTTGGAACTGTTTATACGGGAGAAACTGAATTTAAAATTGAAAATAATCCCATATCTTCTTTTAGTCCTTCTTCTTTTTTCGTTGCTGAACAAGCTATAAAAGGTAAACAAACATGGAAAAAAGGTCAGCATTTTCATGGTGCTGAAATAACTATTTATAAAAAGTACTTTAATGAAATAATTAAACCAAATTTTCCCAACACCTTAGATTTTGATAACTTTATTAGTAATTATACATATAGATATCTTCCCCTTGAAATATCTACTATCATTCAAAGATTAAGAAGTATGTCTGAAGTTAATGAACTTACCCCTATATATTTAGAAAGCAAAATTTTAGAATCTATCGCTTTACTTTCTAAGGAATTAAACTCTTCACCAGAAAATGTTTTTACTAATCAATTAGATTATGGAAAGATCCAAATAGGTAAAGATAGATTTATCACATTAACCGCTTCTGATGCTAATGCAATACAAAAAGCGCATGATATATTAACTGATGAATTTTGTAATCCTCCTACTATTAAGAGTTTAAGTAAGATGGTATTTTTAAATGAGCAAAAGCTAAAAGCAGGATTTTCTGCTAAATATCATATGTCTATTAGTGAATATACTAATTCTATAAGAATGACAATGGCTGAAAATTTGCTTTCTACTACTGAGTTAAGTGTTGAAGAAATAGCTAAAAAACTTGGTTATAATTACAGTGGAAACTTTGTTAAAAGCTTTAAAAAGGTACATGGAAAAACTCCTCTTAATTTTAGAAAGATGAAAATATAACTAAAAATACTCTATCAGCTAGATAAGAAAAAAATATCTAACTGATAGGGGTATTTTTTATACTGATAATTAAGCTATTTTGTTAAATGTACTGTTATTCTAGTTCCTATTTCTTTTCTACTTAAAACACTAAAATATCCATTATGATTATCAATAATCCATTTAGCTATAGATAATCCTAGACCAGTCCCTCCATCTTTTCTAACTCTTGCTGTGTCAGCTCTAAAGAATCTTTCAAATATATGAGGTATATCATCTTCATCCATTCCAATCCCATTGTCTTGAATAGAAAAATAAGCTTCACCATTACTACTTTTACCAACTTTAAGAGTTATTTCTTCTCCTTCTTCTGTATACTTTGCTGCATTTTCAACTAAAATCCTAGCAGTTTGTTTAATAAGTCCAATATCACCATATACATTAATATCTTCTTCAAAGTAAACATAATTATATATATGTTTATCATCTATCATTTTAGATTCTTCAGCAACTTCCTTAATCAGTTTATTAATAGAAAACTTAGTTAAAGTAAGCTGAGTTTTTCCATTAATACCTCTAGCTAAAAACAATAACTGTTCTACTAAATTCTTCATACTTTCAGATTCTGATTTTATTGCAGCTATGGATTCTTCCAATACACTTTCATCATCTTTTCCCCATCTATCAAGCATATTGGCATATCCTTGTATTACCGAAATTGGAGTTCTAAGCTCATGAGAGGCATCTGATACAAATCTTGCTTGCTGCCTATATGAATCCCTCATTCTATCTAATAATTTATTTATTGCCTCTTCTAACCCTTGAAACTCACTATCCTCAATCTTTATTCTTTCATCAGAAGTTACAGGACTTATTTTAGATATAGCATTCTCTAAGTTATGGAACTTTTCTTCATCAAAGTCCAAATTACTAAGTCTGCTTGTTGTTTCTGCTATTTCATTAAGAGGTCTTAAAGTTCTTCTAACCTTTGATGTCCCAAAAATTATTTCTTCTAATAAAAATATTCCTTCTGCAATTCCTAATATTATAATTATTTTTCTTATATTATATAGAAACTCACTAGCTTCCTTAACCATAGTCTTTCCACTATCCCAAATTACTGTATATGTTGCTGTTTCTATAGGATAAAAATTTATTTTTCTTTGAGCACTTTCTACTACTGATCCATAAAAACTCTTTTCTGAATCAATGCACCATAAAATTAGTAATATAGCCAGTAATATGGTATCAATTATAAGAAACTTAAAGAATAAATCTCTCACCTGTATAGCATTAAGCTTTATTGCAATAGATGTAACTTTTTTATTCTTCTTATTCTTACTCATCCTTTATTACGTATCCAACTCCACGAACTGTTGTTATTATTTTTGTTTTAAATGCATCATCAATTTTAGTTCTTAAAAATCTTACATAAACATCTATTACATTTGTTTCACCAATATAATCATAACCACAGACTTTTTCTATAAGTACATCTCTAGTTAATACTATATTTTTATTTTCCATTAATATTTGAAGCAAGTTAAATTCTCTATTAGTTAATTCAATTTCAGTATTATCATACATTACCTTATGCTTCATTTTATCTAAACTTAATGATCCACAGCTTATTACATCTTCATTTTTCTTTTCTGTAACTATTCTCTTTTTAAGAGCTGTTCTTATTCTTGCAAGTAATTCTTCTATTGCAAATGGCTTAGTTATATAATCATCTGCCCCTGCATCAAGACCTGATACCTTATCCATAACTGCATCTCTTGCAGTAAGCATTATTATAGGAATATCTGAAACTCTCCTAAGCCTTCTTAATACTTCAAGTCCATTAATCTCCGGAAGCATTACATCAAGAAGAACTAAATCTACCTTACCTTGCTCTGCTATTTCAAGGCCTATCCTTCCATTAGTTGCTTTTATTACTTCATAACCTTCATGCTTAAGTTCTAGCTCCACAAATCTAGCTAGCTTTTCTTCATCTTCAACAATTAAAATTTTAATCATGTTTAGCCCCCTTTTTTACTTTTTCTTTTATCTCATAAACTATTTCTTCAATTCTGCTTATTACTTTATTAGCTTTATCTGTATTTATATTTTTAGAATACACTTTAAATTTGATTTCAAAAAACAATCCAATAATTATTAAAGGAATCAGAATCCAAAATGCAAAAAATAATAATACTATCACTACTGTAAGAGGTAATTTAAAAAGCAATTCATTATCTCTTTTTACCTCAATTAAAATATTATTACATGTGTCTATAGCATTACATATCACTTCAAAAACTCCATAAAAATCATTTTTCTTCTTATATTGATTTTCGCTATTATCCTTGTTATAATCTTCTTTACCTTCTTCTTCCTTCTTACTATATTCGTACTGCTGATTATTGCTATAAAATACACTTACAGCAGGCTTTTTTATCATTCCTATATCTTCTAAATAAAGCATAGCCTCTAATATATCCCAATTACTATTTTCTAAAGCTATCTTAGCTTCTTCATAACTTATATTAGTCTTATCTTTTAATTTATCTACAAGCTCCAGCTTTTCCATTCTATTCTCCCAAATTTAATTAATAAATTCTCTTTATAAGTATTCTACTAAATTATAACATCTAAACTATTATTTTCACAAAAAATAAAGGAATAAGTTTTACCCTATTCCTCATTAATCTATTATTCTTCATAACCTTTTTTGAAATCTTTTTTAATAGTATCTGCTGATTTTGAGACTTCTTCAAAAATATTATTTACGCTTTCATAATTTACTTTTTTCCCTGATAATGAATATTTATATCCACAGAATAATCCAATAACTAATAATATTAATACTGGTGGCATAAAGAATATTAATAATAGTATTGATATTGTTAAAGATATTCTTATTGGCTTTTCATTATCTTTTCTAATTTCAAAGAAATTTTCATTTCCTTTTCTAAATATTTTACCTATAAATTTAAATATTCTTCCAACAACTTCCCCTATACCACCAAAATTTTCTTCATGCTTTTTACTGTCATTTTTACTTTCTTCTTTTTCTTCTTTAATTTCAATTATAGTAGTTGTTTCATTGTTCTCTACTTTTCCTCTTCTCTCTAAGTAAACAATAGCATCTAACAAATCAAAATTACAGTTCTCTAAAGCTTGTTCTGCTTCCTCTCTAGTTACATTAGCCTTTCCCATTAATACTTCGATCATTTCATTTCTTTCCATTTATATTACCTCCATGATTTTTAATTCTTAATTACTTTTGTCGTTCACCATGGTTATATAATACTTTTGGAAAATTAATCTAAAATATAAGAAAGATTAAAATTAGATTAAAAAATAATAAATTATTTTATTTATTATTTTTTAACCACATAATTGCAGAATATGTATGCATAGCTGCTCCAGTAACTAATATATCTTCATTAAATACCACCTTTTCATTGTGCATTGCTTCTCCATACAATGGATTTTCTTGTTTTGTACCAGCACCTAGCATAAGATAAACACTAGGAACCTTATATGAATATGAAGCAAAATCCTCAGATCCCATTCCCCCACCTTCAAATAATACTACTGATTTTTCACCTAATAAATCCTTTAAATAAGAAGTAACCTCCTTAGATAACTCCGTATCATTAGTCAATGGTGGAACTGATGATAACTCTATTAACTCTGCTTCTCCTCTAAACATCTTAGCAGTGGAAATAACAATATCATTAACTCTATTAAATATAAACTCCCCAATTTCCTTATTTAAACTTCTTATTGTACCTTCCATAACAACTTCACCTGGTATTATATTAGCTGCTTCTCCACCAACAAATTTACCTATAGTTAACACGGCTGATTGTGTAGCTGATATTTCTCTAGCAATTATTTCTTGTAAAGATATATATATATGAGCTGCTATGTTTATTGGATCTACACCCAATTCAGGCATAGCCCCGTGACATCCATTTCCTCTTACTACTATTCTAAATCTATTACATCCTGCAATGCTAGTTCCTAATCCACATAAAACAACATTAGATGGCGTTCCTGAATGAACATGCATTGCCATAGCTGCATCAACCTTTGGATTTTCTAAAACTCCTGATTGTATCATTTTTTTTGCCCCTGTAAATCCTTCTTCATCTGGCTGAAATACTAATTTTACAGTTCCCTCTATTTTATCTTGATTTTGTTTTAATAGCTTAGCTGCCCCTAAAAGCATTGAAGTATGCATATCATGACCACATGAATGCATACTTCCATTATTTGATTTAAAATCACATTCAGTTACCTCTTTCATTGGTAATGCATCCATATCTGCTCTTAATAAAAATACTTTTCCTTCTTTATTTCCCTTAATTGTAGCAACTATACCACTTTCACATATTTCTTGAGGCTCATATCCGAACTCCTTTAATTTATCCATAACATATGCTTTTGTTTTAGGTAACTCTGAACCTACCTCTGGGTTACTATGCATAGTCCTTCTATAAATTATTAATTCATCTTTTATTAATTTAGCTTGATTCATAATTTCCTTCATAAAATACACCTCATTTTCATTTTTATCGTACTTTATCTTCTAATTTTAATTTTAGTACTTATAAAAAATATTATAAATCAATTTATTACTTTTGCAACTTGTTATTTAAAATTCCTATATTATCTGTTTCCTATTAAATACTACTAATACAACCTTAAGCATTGTTAAATAAAGTTAAATTATTGTTATAAAAATTTAACATTGGAGTATTAATAAAGTTATTGAAATTAGATATTTGATTATATATAATTATCCATAAAACCACATGGAAATACTTAGGTGTTGTTCTTAATGATTCCATTATTTTAAATATATTTAAATATAAAATCTAATAACCTTTAAAATTATTAAGGCATTATTTACATATTTTTAAATTGTAAATTATGTCTTTTTGCATAAAAACTATTAATACCTATTGAATAAAAAAGGAGCAATATTTTTATTATGGAAGAGTTTAATCAAGAGTATTTTGAATATAAAATATCAATTAATATTTTTGAACAAGCTATTGTATATTTATCAATAAAAATCTTAATATAAAAATAATATTCAATAAAAGTTATGAATTTAACAGTAGTTAATTATTTAACTTTATAAAGCATGTTAATAACAAGCTATTATTTTATTCTTGAGGAAGTGACTTTTAAATGAAATTAATTAAGAAAATTAAACCCGGCAGAATCATTGTATTAGGTTTTTTGATAGTAATATTGTTAGGAACTATATTATTAATGCTACCTATATCTATAAATGAAGGTAAAAATGTATCCTTTATAAATGCACTATTCACATCTACAAGTGCTGTTTGCGTAACAGGCTTAATAGCAATAGATACTGCTGATACCTTTACCGTATTTGGACGAACTATCGTAGCTTTACTAATTCAAATAGGAGGACTAGGAGTTACATCTGTTGGCGTTGGATTCATCATGTTAATGAAGAAAAAGGTAGGAATTAAGGAGAGAACTCTTATAAAAGAATCTATGAATTTAGACTCTTTAAAAGGCGTAGTAAAATTAGTTAAATCAATTTTAATTATGACCTTAATCTTTGAGAGTATAGGTGTAATTTTAAGTTATATAGTATTTTCCAAAGATTATGCACCATTAGATGCTTTAGGCATTAGTTTGTTTCACTCTATTGCTGCTTTTAACAATTCAGGATTTGATATATTAGGAGGACTTCAAAACTTAATACCTTATCAAAATAATATACTTTTAAATTTAACTACCTGTGGATTAATTATATTTGGTGGGATAGGATTTTTAGTTATTAAGGAGATTATTGAAATAAGATCTTTAAAAAAATTCACTCTACATACAAAAATAGTTCTTATCATGACAGGGATACTATTAATAGTTGGAACTATATTATTGAAGCTTACTGAAAATATATCATGGCTTGGAGCATTCTTTTTTAGTACATCTGCAAGAACAGCGGGATTTAGTACTTATTCATTAAGTACTTTTACAAATGCAGGATTATTTGTATTAATTATTTTAATGTTTATAGGCGCATCACCTGGATCAACTGGTGGCGGTATAAAAACTACAACTTTATTTACCTTGTATAAAAGTATTTATAGTACATCTACTAACAGGCATTGTGTTGCCTTTAAAAGAAAAATACCACTTGGTGTGATATTAAAATCATTTAATATTACTATTTTAGCATTGTTTATTATATGTATAGGAACATTTACCTTAAGTATTTTAGAACCAAATTACACATTTATGCAATTATTATTTGAAGTAACTAGCGCTTTTGGTACAGTAGGATTATCAACTGGGATAACTCCTGATCTTTCTGATTTAAGTAAATTTATTATTTCATTAATTATGTTTATTGGAAGATTAGGACCTATGACAATAGCTACTATTTGGTACTTTAAAGAACCATCAAATGCGTGTTATTCAGAAGAAACAGTTATAATAGGATAGGAGCGATATTTATGTTTAATTATAAATCAGTAGTAGAGTTTGGAATAATAGGAATAGGAAGATTTGGATTTTCCTTAGCTAAAACATTAATAGAAGCTGGAAGAGATGTTATAGTATTAGATTGTGATGAAAATAAAATAAAGAATATCAGAGCACTTACTGATAATGCCTTTGTAGTTAATAACTTAGATAAGGAAACTTTACAAGAGACTGGAATTCAAAATTGTGAAACAGTATTTGTATGTATAGGTGAAAAAATAGATGTAAATATCTTAACAACTTTAAATGTCATTAATCTAGGAGTCCCTAGAGTAATTTCTAAAGCAATAACTTATGAACAAGGTTGTGTTTTAGAAAAAATCGGTGCAGAAGTTGTATATCCAGAAAGTGATATGGCCATTAGAATTGCAAATAGATTACTAAATGAAGAAGCTTTAGAGTTTATTGAATTAAATAATAACATTCATATAGAAAAAATTAAAATAACTGCTAAATTGGATGGAAAAACAATATTAAAATCTAAGATACGTGATAATTTTAATTTAAATATTATAGCATTAGAAAGAGATAGAAATACAGTAATCGAAATTGATCCAAGCTATACACTAAGAAAAGATGACTTAATTGTAATTATAGGCAAAAAGAATAATATAAGAGCTCTTGAAGAATTTTTAGATAGTAAATAAATATTTAAAGACTTTATTAAATTATATAATAATTAGCCTTAACCAATTTAAATTAGAGGCTAAGGCTAATTATAAAATAATTCATGGGAGAGTAGATAGATTTGTGTAAAAAACAAATCTATCTACTCTTTTTTGTATGA
>OCHV01001375.1_pt1 | contig 15955 bp, 15 predicted proteins | sample 1538461 | NCBI WGS metagenome assembly OCHV01 (sample SAMN04571692, study PRJEB22368) | human gut metagenome | biome: human gut; material: stool | host: Homo sapiens | place: Luxembourg | collected 2012-08-03 | reverse complement strand
ACCCGGGACCAAGCGGTTATGAGCCGCCAGCTCTGACCAACTGAGCTACTAGCCCGCAAATGCTGCACTGCAGCATCTATCAGTATACCAAATTCTGCGCAAAATGAAAAGCGTTTGCCCGAAAGTTTATTTGGTGCGGTGGGCGTCCAGCTTCTGCTGCAGGAAGGTGTCCAGCATTTCCTGCGGGAACAGCGGCTCCTTGTAGCCAAATGCTTCGCGGATGAAGATCAGGGTCACCACGGTCTGGCGGCCGGGGTCCAGCCGCAGGGTATAAAGGGTGTCCAGCGGCTGCTGGGTGGGTTGGTGCAGCGTCAGGTGCAGCAGGAAGCCGCCGTCCTTTTCGCGGCGGCAGTCGTAGGCAAACACGTCGGTGTCCCTGTGCTCGTCCAGACGGTCGAAGCATTCGTCCAGCGCAAGGTCGGTACGGAACTCCGACAGGCCGGACGGGCCGTACTGGCTGCGGCGGCCAGACTCCCGCCGGGAGAGCAGAAAGACGATCACGCCCAGCACGGCGGCGAGAAAAAGGATGGAAACAGCGGCGTTCATGGCGCACCTCCGAAAGAGTTTTCCTTATTGTAACACAACGCGCGGACTTTTGTGCTATAATATTTTTAATTCTTTGAAAATTTTGACTTTTTGACAAAGGGCCTGCGCCACAGCGCGGGCGGGAGGAACGCAATGAAGCTCAAATTCACACGCAAGACCTGGTACTTTTTCCTGCTGGCAGCTGCGGCCATGTCCATGCTGGGCGGCTTTGCCGTGCTGGGCGGCATGGATTTTTCGGGGCTGGAGCTGATCGTGTTCTGCATCACCGGCATCGCGGTGCTGTTTCTGGCCGCGCAGAAGGGTGCCCCGGCCAAGGATAAGCGCAATTACACGCTGGTGTTCGTGCTGCTGATGCTCAGCAAGCTGGCTGCCGGGGGCTGGGCGGGCGACCTGTGCTCGGCGCTGGTGTGGCCCAGCCTGCTGGCCATTGAGTACGGCCACGGCAGGCCCGTTCAGCGCCAGCTGCAGCTGGTGTGCATCGCGGAGGCCATGCGGGTGGTGTTCTGGATGATGACGAAATACGCCGGTATGAGCAGCTTTGCCTTCTGGACGAACCTGATGTTCGTGCTGCTGGCCTGCGCCCGCGGCTGGGCGGCACTGGTGCTCTACAAGACCCAGGAGGAGACCCTGTGACCCAGCGGCGCAGGTCCAAAAAGACGGAAGTGAAACCGCGCCGCTTCGGGCGGCGTGCCTTTCTGCTGGGCGCAGGTGCGGCCTGCGTGGGGGCGGGGCTCTGGCTGCGGCGGAAAGACCTTTCCGCACCGGATAAAACGCAGGAAGATCAACTACCCGTTCAGAACCCGGCCCTGCCTGCCGGGGAGTGGCGGGCCGTGTGGGTGAGCTACCTGGAATGGGCGGCCATGGATTTTTCCTCGGCTGAGGCCTTCCGGGCCGGGTGTGCCGAAATGCTGGACAACTGCGCGGGCCTTGGGCTGAACACGGTGCTGGCGCAGGTGCGGCCCTTCGGGGACGCGCTGTATAAAAGCCAGCTGTTCCCGTGGAGCCACCTGTGCACCGGCACCCAGGGGCAGGACCCCGGCTTTGACCCGCTGGACGTGCTGCTGCAGGAGGCCCACAGCCGCGGGCTCTCGGTGGAAGCGTGGGTGAACCCCTACCGGCTGCGGTCGTCGGCCGCCATGCCGCCGAACCTGGCGGAGAACAACCTTGCCAGCACTCACCCGGAGTGGGTCTGCGCCGTGGGAGAGGGGCTTTACCTGAACCCGGCCGAGCCCGCTGCGGCGGACTATGTGGTGCAGGGCGTGGCAGAACTTGTGCAGAACTATGCGGTGGATGGCATCCACTTTGACGATTACTTTTACCCCACCACGGAGGAGAGCATCGACGCGGCGCAGTTTGCGGCGTCCGGTGCGGCCGACCTTGCCGCCTGGCGGCGGGAGAACGTGAGCGCCCTGGTGCGGAAGGTGTACCGCACCGTGAAGGCCGCCGACCCGACGCTGCGGTTCGGCATCAGTCCGCAGGGGAATCCCGACAATGATCTCAACGGCCAGTACAGCGACGTGACCGGCTGGCTGGCGTCCGGCGGCGAAGAACAGGCAGTGGATTACCTCTGTCCGCAGGTCTACTGGGGCTATGGTTATACGCTGCAAAGCGGCAGCACCCGCTTCGCCTTTGAGAACATCGTGCCTGCCTGGCTGGCCTACCCCCGGGCAGAGGGCGTGGCCCTCTACTTTGGGCTGGGGGCCTACCGGGTGGGCGTGGGCGACGGCGGGGCCAACGCCGACAGCGTGAGCGGCTGGAGCACCGGCAGCGCGCTGGCCCGGCAGGTGGAGGACCTGCGCCGCCAGAACGCGGACGGCTGGGCGTTGTACCGTTACGGCAGCCTGTTCGGGGCCGGGGCACCGGCGCTGGCCGCCGCCGAGTGCGAAGCCCTGCGGGCGCTGAACGGCTGAAAAGTGAAAAATCGGGCGGCAAACCGCACAAAAAGAAAAGCCCCGGTGGGGCGTTTCTTGCCCGGCGGCGCGGGACAAATATCTTGTACCGCACCGCAAAATGCGGTATACTATATCTGTATCTGCCCGGCGGAAGATGCAGGGCGGGAGGACGAAAACAAAAGGAAGCATCTGCTTCGTGAGGAACGCTATGAAGATGAAAAAACGGCTTTTGGCATTGCTGCTGGCAGCGGTGCTGGTCATGAGCCTGACCGGCTGCAAGGAAACGCTGAAAAATGTGGCCCAGAAGGTCACCGGCAGCAGCAATCAGGTGCAGGAAGAAGACACCACCCGCTGGGCGGACGCCACCAGTGATCAGCTGATCATTCAGGGCATCGCGGACGCATCGGCCAAGTTTGACACGGCCGTGGTGGACGGCACCCTGTATGCGGTGTTCAACGGCATCTGGACCCGCCAGACCAGCTACTTTACCGTGCCCTCCGGCACACTGAACATCATGGGCTGCGGCACCGCCGAGGGCACCCAGAAGTTCAAGGTGGCCCTGTGGAAAAAGGTGGACGGCGGTGCCGAGTATGTGCCGGACAGCACCTATTATATCAAGACCGACGGCCAGAACTACACCTGCACCGTCTCCGGGCTGGACCCGGCGGCGCAGTACCGGGTGACCATCTCCTATGACTCCAGCCGCTACTACCTGTACGGCCTGCTGAAGGTGGAGGGTGTCGGCTGATGAAGACACAGACCAAAAATTCCCTGCTTCTGCTGCTGTGCTCCTTTATCTGGGGAACGGCCTTTGTGGCTCAGAGCGCCGGTTCCGGCATGGGAGCCTACAGCTTTCTGGCCGGGCGCAGCTGGCTTGCCGTGGTGGTGCTGATCCCCACGGTGCTGGTGTTTGACGCCATCCGCCGCAAAAACGGCACCGATGCAAAGCCCAAGACCGCCGCAGAAAAGAAAAAGCTACTGACGGCGGGCCTTGTGTGCGGCACCTTTCTGTTTGCGGCGTCCGCGGCGCAGCAGATCGGCATCACCCTCAACCCGTCCACGGCCAAGGCCGGCTTCCTGACGGCCATGTATGTGGTGCTGGTGCCGGTGTTCGGCCTGTTTTTGGGCCGCAGGGGCAGCGCACAGCTGTGGGTGAGCATGGTGGTGGCCGTGCTGGGCCTGTATCTGCTGTGCATGAAGAACGGCTTTGGCAGCATCGAGTCCAGCGACTGGGTGCTGCTGAGCTGTGCGGTGCTGTTCAGCTTCCAGATCATGGCGGTGGACCACTTTGCCCCGCAGGTGGACGGCGTGCGGCTGAGCCTGCTGCAGTTCTTTGTGGTGGCGGTGGAGAGCACCGTGGCGGCGTTTCTGTTCGAAGCGCCCACGGCGGCACAGTTTGCCGAGAACGCGCTGCCCATTTTCTACTGCGGTGTGCTGTCCAGCGGTGTGGCCTACACGCTGCAGATCTTAGGCCAGCAGAACCTGAACCCCGCCATCGCCAGCCTGATCATGTGCCTCGAAAGCGTGTTCAGCGCGCTGGGCGGCTGGCTGCTGCTCAGCCAGAGCCTTTCCGCCCGGGAAGCCTTTGGCTGCGCGCTGATCTTTGCCGCCGTGGTGCTGGCCCAGCTGCCGCTTGAAGTGCTGCACCGCGCCAAAAAGGCATCCTGACCCCGTGGCGAAGCAGCAGCCCGTGCCGCAGCTGCGCACGGCAGGCGGCATCCGGTATGAGCTGACCCGCAAACGGGTGAAAAACCTGAACATCCGGGTGCGGGAGGACGGCACCGTGGCGGTGAGCATCCCGCTGCGCACGAGCGCAGAGGCTGCCGACCGCTTTGTGGCCGCACGCGCCGCGTGGGTGCAGCAGGCACAGGCCCGTGCCCGGCGGCGCAGCCTGCAGGACGCCCGGCCCCTGCCGGACAAAGAGACCGCGCTGGCCCACTTTACCGCCATGAGCGAAAAGGTCTACCCGGCTTTTGCCGGGGTGCTGGGCGGGCAGAAGCCAACCATCAAGGTGCGCAGCATGACCAGCCGGTGGGGCGTGTGCCACATGGCAAAGCGGCAGATCACCTTTGCGCTGCAGCTGTACAACCAGCCGGAAGCGGCACAAATTTATGTGGTGGTGCACGAATACTGCCACTTCCTGCAGCCGAACCACAGCCCGGCCTTCTGGGCCGAGGTGGCAAAGCTGCTGCCGGACTGGAAGGCCCGGCGGAATCTTTTGAAGTAAAACAGGAGGGGAGTTCCCTTGGAAAACGAAAATAAGTCCGGCGATAAATATTCCAAACTGGCCGGCAACACGCTGATCTTTGCGATCAGCAGCTTTTCGTCGAAGCTGCTGACGTTGATCGTTCAGCCGTTCCTCACCTACGCCATGGCCGAGGTCTCGGACCTGGGCCTTTCCAAAATTCTGAGCCAGTACGCGAACCTGCTCATCCCGTTCGTGTCCATGGGCATGTCCAACGCTATCATCCGCTTCGGACTGGACAAGGGCAACAGTGAAAAGCAGGTGTTCACCAACGGCCTGCTCACCATTCTGGGCGGCTTCGGCATTCTGGTGCTGTGCTGGCCTGTGGCGCGGTTTTTGCCTGATATGGCGCAGTACGGCCTGCTCATTTACATCTATGTGCTTATGAGCTGCCTGCGCACGCTGTGCACCCAGTTCGTGCGCAGCCGCCAGTGGAACAAGCTGGTGGCCGTGGACGGCGTGCTGTGCACTGTGGCCACCATGGCCTTCTATGTGCTGTATCTGGTGGGCTTCAAGTGGGGGGCCAACGGCTACCTGCTGGCTATCATCAGCGGCGACCTTGTCAGCGTGCTGTTCCTCATGTTCACCGGCAAGCTGTGGAACTATGTGGAGCTCAAGGGTCTCAACAAGGACCTGTGGAAGCAGATGCTGCGCTTCTCGCTGCCCATGATCCCGGCGCAGATCAGCTTCTGGATCATCAACGCGTCGGACCTGTTCTTCGTGCGTGAGATGTGCAACGGGCTGGACGGCCGCGACGGCAACGCATGGAGCGGCCTGCTCTCCACCGGCTACTTCCTGCCCACCATCCTGACCACCCTGGGCCTGATCTTCTACGACGCGTGGCAGCTTTCTGCTGTGACCGAGGAAGACGGCCGCGCAAAGTTCTTCACCAAAATTTTCCGCACCTATTCCAGCGTGCTGTTCTGCTGCGCGGCGGGCATCATCTGGTTGTGCCGCCCGGTCATGCACGTTATGAAGTCCAACTACTACTACGCCTGGCACTTTGTGCCCTTTTTGGCGCTGGCTTCCACCTGCAGCTGCTTCAACCAGTTCCTGAACAGCGTGTATGTTGTGAACAAGAAGTCTTCCCGCAGCATGATCACCATGATGGCGGGTGCCATCAGCAACTGCATCATGAACTACTTCTTCATCAAAGCCTGGGGCCCTGTGGGCGCGACCTACGCCTCCTTCCTGGGTCTGGGTCTGGTGTTCACCCTGCGCGCCATCGACGCCCACCGCATGATCGGGATGCATGTGCACCCGGGCCGTGTGGCCGTCAATGCGGCGGCGCTGCTGTTCGAAGCCTTCGTGCTGCTGGCCGAGACGCCGCTCTACGGCCTGTGGACCGGCCTGATCACCGCAGCCATCATCCTGTACAACTTTGCCGGTGTGTGGGCCATGGCCCGCGTGCTGCTGCCCAAGCTCCTGGGCCGCCGCGGCAAGGCGCTGGTGAAGGTGATCGACGGCTGGATCGCCCCGAAAAAAGCATAAGTTTTCTAAAAACAGCAAATCCCCCGGGACCGCAGTTCCGGGGGATTTTTTCAGGTTTCAGTGCGTTTTAATGCCGGGCGTATTTGCCGGTCAGGCTGGCCCAGGCACCGGCGGCGGTGAGGGCGATGCCGCTCAGGGCCATGGCCAGGGCAGCGAACAGGCTGGTGCCGGTCTGGGGCAGATGCGTGCCGCTGGGGGCAACGGTCTGCGTGGGCGTGCTGATGGGAGTCACAGGGGTCTCGCCGGGGGCCTCGGGCACTTCCGGGCTCTCGGGTGTTTCCAGGGTGATGGGGGTCGGCTCGGGATCAGGCGTGGGATTCGGGCCCGGCGTCGGCTCCGGGTCGGGGGTGGGCTCCGGAGGGATCACCGCGTGGGCGGCCTTGAGGGCGAGGGCCTTGCCGCCGACGGTGATGACATAATCTCCGTTTTCATCCTGCAGGATCGTATAGTCCGAGCCATCCAGCAGAGTGTCCAGATTCATGATGAACTTCGGGATCTCATTGCCGTCCGCATCCACGGTGGCATCGGCATTCCAGCGATTGTTTCCATCTTCGTCGCCATCAATATACCAGCCATCAATGGTGTGGCCGCAGTCCACCAGTGTCCAGTCGTCGTCCTTGCTGACCCGGCGCAGGATCAGCACATTCCGGTTTTTGTCCTCGGCGGAACCGGCCGTCAGATACAGGTCAGCCCCGGCCGTACCGGCATGGTTGTTGAGCAGGTAACCGGCCAGCCGGACCGTAACGCCGTTGTCGGCGTAGATGCCGCCGCCCAGCTGTCCGGCCGTGTTGCCGGAGATGACGACGGTGCTGCCGATGTCAAGCACTTCCTGCTCAACGGTGTTGGTCACGCTGCCCGCAATCGTGCGGTTGGGCATGGAGTTGCGGATATAGATGCCGCCGCCATTTTTGCCGCTGTTTTTCTGGATGGTATTGCCGCAGATGGTGGTATCCGGGGCGGTCTCGCTCTGTTCAGGGCGGGAAAGATAAATGCCGCCGCCGTCCTGTCCGGCCGTATTCTCCAGAATGGTGTTGCCCGAAAGGGTGACGTCAGTGCTGCCGGAAGCGGAAACGGAGATGCCGCCGCCCTGCGCAGTGGCGCTGTTGCCCGAAAGGGTGCTGCCGGTGATGGAGACCGAGCCGTCGGTGACGGCAGCATAAACACCGCCGCCCTGTGCAGTGCTGGTGTTGCCAGAGATCACGCTGTCCTTGATGGTGAGGGAAGCGTTTTCGACGGTCCCGCCGTGCTTGCCGCCCATGCTGACGCCGCCGCCATAGCCGGAGGTGTCGTTCCGGTTGCCGGTAATGGTGCCGTTCACGATCTCGACGGCGCCGCGGGAGCCATCGGCTTTCTTTCCGCTCAGGTCAACGGTGATGGTGCCGGTGACGGTCTTTTTGTTCAGGTTCAGCCGGATCCAGTCAAAGGTGGTCAGGCTGCCGGTGTAGTCTTCCTGCAGGACGATCTCCTGACCGGCTTTGGCATTCTTCACGACCGTTTCAAAATCGCCCATCACGGTGCCGTCTTCGTTGGAAGCCTGGGTGTTCAGGGCGACCTGCCGGGTCTCGCCGGGCAGCATCACGCTGATGCCGCCGGGCTGTATGGCGGGCGCGGCAATGCCGGGCTGCACGGCAGGCTGTGCGGCGTCCGGGCGGGCAATGGCGATCTCTGGGGGCTCAGGCGTTTCAGCGTCTTCGGCAGCATCGGCATCCTCCGCTGTTTCCTCAGCGGAATCGGCGGCATCTTTGGGATCTTCTGCCGCTTCCGCAGGCTCTCCGGCCGCGTCTGCGGGTGCTTCTGCAGCGGGCATGTCCACCACCACCGGGCGCGCCCCGGGCAGGGCAGGCAGGACCGCCGCATCCCCGGCGGGGGCGGCTTCCGGCTCCTGAGCGGGAGGTTCCTCGGTGCTCTGGGCAGGCGTTTCTTCCACAGGGTCCGCGGCAGCTTCGGCGGCGGGTTCTTCCGCAGCAACCGTTTCCGGGGACGGCTTGTCCTCGGTGGCAGTGTCGGCAGCGGCAGAGGGCTGCACATCGGCGGCGGCTTCGGGGGCTTCTGCCCCTGCGGAAAGCGGGCTGGCGGCCACACAGGCGGTGAGGGCCAGCGACATGGCGGCCAGTTTGAACTTTTTGTTTGTCATACGATCCATCTCCTTGCTGATCAGATGCACACGATAAAAGCGTGATAAACGGTACTTTTCACATCGCGCCCTTCTGTCATCGGGGCTGGAACAGTTATTGCATACCATTTTCTGGAAAAACTGTCGATCCAATCGACGAAAGGGGAGAAAACAAGACAAACATTCGCAAAATGCGGTGCGGCCCGCAAAACCGCCGAAAGCGAAAAAACGCCAAAAAGACGCAAAAAATCCCGCCATCCGAAGGGGATGACAGGATAAGGATGCGGGAATGCAGGCGTCAGCGGGAAAGCTGCTTTTCCAGCCAGTCGCCGATGTCTTGGAATACTTCCTGGTGGTTCGTTTCCACCAGCAGTTCGTGGCGGGCACCGGGGTAGAACTTGCTCTCGATGTTCTGCACGCCGACGCTTTCCAGGCTCTGGATGGCGCGGCGCACGCCCTTGCCCTGCTCGCCCACGGGGTCGGCATCACCGGCCAGGAACAAAAGCGGCAGGTCTTTGGGCATCTGCGCGAGGAAGGCCGGGTCATGCAAACGCAGGATGCCGCTGAACATGCTATAGTAGGCGTTCAGCGTGAAGGTGAAGGTGCAGCGCTCGTCGGCCAGATACTTGTCCACCTCGGCGGCGTCGCGGTTGAGCCAGTCGTGGGTGGTGCGGCCCTCCAGCCCCTTGTTGTAGCCCAGGAAGGACAGGTTCGCCACCAGCTTGCTGCGGTAGTGCCAGCCGTGGAAGGCGGCCAGCACCCGGCAGGTGGTCTTGGCAAACTGCACCAGTGCCTTGGGCTGGAAGCCGGTGCCCATGATGATGGCACCATCCAGCTCGCGGCCATACTCGCACAAGTACTGCCGCGCGTAGAAGGAGCCCATGCTGTGGCCCAGCAGAAAATACGGCACATCGGGGTAGAGCTCCTTGGTGCGCACGGTCATGGCGTGCAGGTCGGCCAGCACGGCGCGGTTGCCGTCCGGCTCGGCGAAGTAGCCGTAGTCGTCCTTTGAGCGGATGGACCCGCCGTGGCCCAGATGGTCGTGGCCGGTGACCAGGATGCCCCGCCCGGCAAGGTACTCGGCCAGGGGTTTGTAGCGGTCGATGAACTCCACCATGCCGTGGGACAGCTGAAGAACGGCCCGCACTTCACCTTCCGGCACACAGCGGAACGCGTGCAGCGTCCGCCCCGGAATGGTGGAGGGGACCGTGAAGTCGATCATCGGACTCATGAGGGAGCCTCCTTTGTGTGAATTACAGCGCGCCGATCTTGCGGCGGCAGGCCGGGCAGATGCAGTAACCTGCAAACTGGACGGCACCGTCGTCCACCTCGCCGCAGAAATCGCAGCTGCCTGCGGGGCGGTGCTTCTTGAGCACGATGGCATCGCCATCCACGAAGATCTCAAGCTTGGTGTCGGTATCCAGGCGCAGGTTGGTACGCAGTTCTTTGGGCAGAACAATGCGCCCCAGCGCGTCGATGCCGCGGACAATGCCGGTGCTTTTCATAGTATACCATTCTCCTTTTTCATGATCGCAAACTGGTGAAAAAATGCCGCGCAAAACGGCATCTTTGCGACATGCAGGCTGCACCTTCCGGGCACGCCTGCGCTACACTGCAATGACAGCCAATGACACAACAGGAAAATCATGCCAATGCTGACAAGCTTAGTATACAAAAAATAATATTTTTCGTCAATGATTCCGTGTCAATTCGACAAGAAGCAACCTTTTGTGTAGAACGGTGGAGAGAAAGAAATGTTTTCTGCACAGAGAGGGAAAGTTTCGGATTTTCTGGGAAATGCTTCACCGGACGAAGATGTTCTCTTTTGACGGACAAAAGAGAACCAGAAAGGACGGCGGTGCCCGGAGGGCATGAAAGCCCCAGTGGGGCTTTTAAGCCGCAGACCGGTTTGCGAAGCAAATGCCGCGTGTTCAGCGCGGCAAGGTCGCAGCGATTTCGACGCGCTGGACCCGACGGGTTGCGGCACCCTGCGTCTGCTTCGTGCCTTGGGAGGCACTCGCATCCTGCAGGCCGCTGCCCCAACAGCTCCTCCCTGCATCCGCCGCTGGCGCGATGCTCCCACAGGAAGCCAGCGGCAGCAGATGCCGTTTGTCGTTACGACTCCTCCCGTGAAAAAACAAAAAAGAAAAGCCCGCAGGCTTTTCTTTTTTTGCAAATTAAAAATAATTTTTCCGCTATGATTGTCAGAGCGAAGCGGAGACAATTCTAAATCGTTGTTTACTCCACTGCGACCGGCGTTTCCGGCTTGTTCTCCACGCGGGCGCTGGTGCGGCCCTCGGGACGAATTTCTCCGGCAGCAGTCAGGGACATCTTGGTCAGGGTCGGGCCTACCAGTTCGTACACCAGCACCGAGAACAGCACCACGTTGCGCACCATGTGGCCGTCCGACAACTGGGAAGCCGTGGCCGCCATGCCCAGTGCCACACCGGCCTGCGGCAGCAGGGTGATGCCCAGACACTTCTGGATATCCGGGCTGCAGCGGGTGGCGCGGCAGCTCAGCCAGGAGCCGCTGATCTTGCCGGCCGAGCGGGCCGCGATGTACACTACGCCGATGAGCAGCACCAGCGGGTTTGCAAGGATGGTCAGGTCAAGCTCGGCACCGGAAAGCACGAAGAACAGGATGTTGATGGGGGACACCCAGCGGTCCAGGCGGTCCATGAGTTCCTCTGAGGTGGGGCAGATGTTGCAGAACACGGTGCCGGTCATCATGCAGACCAGCAGCAGCGAGAAGCCGCAGCGGGTGCCATTGATCTCGAACTCGGTCATGGAAAGGCCCACCGTCAGCAGCACGAAGGCCACCGAAAGGCTCATGCGCTTGGAGCGGGAGTGGAAGTAGACCTCCAGCAGGTTCAGCACATAACCGGCAGCCGCACCCAGTGCCAGCGACAGAATGATCTCCAGCAGCGGCTCGAGGATGACGCTCACCGGGTCGATGCGGCCCTGCTCCAGGGCGTTCGCCACGCCGTAGGAAGCCGAGAACAGCACCAGGCCCACGGCATCGTCGATGGCCACCACCATCAGCAGCAGGTGGGTCAGCGGGCCGGAAGCTTTGTACTGCTTGACCACCATCAGGGTGGCGGCGGGTGCCGTAGCGGCCGCGATGGCACCCAGCGTGATGGCCGACGCCATGGAGATGACGTCCGGGCGGGCAAAGTGCAGCGCGATGAGGGCCGCGTCCACCAGCGCCGTGGTGATGACGGCCTGCGCAATGCCCACCGTGACGGCCTGGCGGCCCATGCGCTTGAGGGCGCTCAGGCGGAACTCGTTGCCGATGACGAAGGCGATGAAGCCCAGCGCCACCTGGGTGATGATGCCGTAGCCTTCCACAGCGGCAAGGCTGTCAAAGCCGAAGCCGATGCGGCCGAGGCCCAGCCGCCCCAGAAAGAACGGGCCCAGCAGCAGCCCGGCGACCAGATACGAGGTGACAGCCGGAAGGTGCACCGCCTTTGCAAGACGGGACATCAGCAGGCCTGCGATGAGCGCGAGGGACAGACAGATCAGCATTTGCTCCATGGGTCGTTGTGCGGGAACCGGCCATGATCCGCAGGCGGCTCCCATTCCTCCTTGTCAAAAAATGAACGAAGCCGCGCGCGAAAGGGAAAACCGAAAGGGGAACGCACTGCGGCCGGACAAAAAATGCATACAAATCCAGTATACTCGCCGCAGCGGCAAAAAGCAACGGTTGTCCGGCAAATTGGCAAAGAAATTTTGCCAAAAGACCTGCGCAGTCAACCCCTGACGGGTTTGCCGGTCCCTCCGGGAGGGGGCGCTTTTGCAAGGGGAACCGGGAAATGCAAAAAAGCTCTCCCTTTCGGGAGAGCAGGCTGCGAATTCAGGAGAGGACGGAGAGCCCCTTTAGTTGAATTTGAAGATCTTGCGGGCGGTGCGGTAAGCGCCGAGGATGACCTTATCGCTGCCGGGGAACTTCATGTTGGTCAGGCCGCCCAGGTTGAACTTGACGGCATTGTACACGCCGGTGCTGGTGTTGGCCTTCAGGTACTGCCACAGCTCGGTGCGCTTTGCCTTGGCCTCGTCGGTGCCGTCCAGCAGCAGGAAGATGTCGCTGATGGCCATCATCACCGAGAGGTAATGCACCATGTAGGAGCGCAGGCGCTTCTGATCCTTCAGAGCGTCCAGGTCCTGGCAGTCGATCATGTGTTTGGTGACCCGCAGCTGCTGGTCCACACGCTTGACCATGACGCTCTCGTTCACGCTCTGGTCGGCGCGGCCGATGAAGTAGCGGTACAGGTCCAGGTCCATATAATACATGCTCTTGACGTAGGGCAGGGGCTGATAGACGAAGATGTTGTCCACATAGAAGGTGTGCTTGGGCAGCACCATGCCGCACTGGCGCAGCACCTCGGTGCGGTACATCACCGAGTGCATCAGCAGGTTCTGGTCCGGGCGGAAGTGGCCCACATGCATCCAGCTGAACAGGCGGTTCTCGGGGAAGACGTTGGTGTAGCGCACGGTGTGGCTGGTGCCGTCCTCCACATGCTCATAGACGTAGTTGCAGATCATCAGGTCCGGTGCGGTGCCGCGGGCCACCAGGGTGGTCAGCTTTGCCAGCACCTTCTTCAGGGCATCGGTGTCCAGCCAGTCGTCACTGTCCACCACCTTGTAGTACAGGCCGGTGGCGTTGCGGATGCCCTGGTTGACGCCCTCGCCGTGGCCGCCGTTCTCCTGATGGATGGCCTTGACGATGGTGGGGTACTTGGCGGCATATTCGTCGCAGATGGCCGGGGTCTCGTCCTTGACGGAACCGTCGTCCACCAGAATGATCTCGGCCTGCTCGCCTGCGGACAGCAGCGTTTCGATGCAGTGGCGCATGTAGGCTGCAGAGTTGTAGCAGGGGACCGCAAAGGTGATAAGTTTCTGCATAATAAAAGATGCTCCTTTTTCTTCGAGTCCGGCACAGCGTCGGCCGGGATGGAGAGATGTGGCCTTATTATAGCATTTTCGCGCCTGAAAAGCTATCGTTTGCAAAAATTAACCGTGGCTTTTCGTGCTTTTTGCCGGAAATCGGCGTGTTTTCCTGCGCAAAAGGCGGCTTTTGTGGTATACTGGTACAGTTTGGAAGGCACCGCTCATCTATTATAACGGAGGAACTCATGGAAAACCCGCACAGCATCCTGAAAAAAGTTTTTGGCTACGACAGCTTCCGCCCCGGGCAGGAGCAGATCGTGCAGCGGCTGCTGGCCGGGCAGGATGTTCTGGCCGTGATGCCCACCGGTGCGGGCAAATCCATCTGCTATCAGGTGCCGGCGCTGCTTTTGCCGGGCATCACCATCGTGGTGTCGCCGCTGGTGAGCCTGATGAAGGATCAGGTGGGAGCCCTTGTGCAGGCCGGTGTGGCGGCGGCTTTTTTGAACAACAGCCTCACCGACAACCAGAAGGCCCTGATGCTGCACCGCGCCCGGGAGGGCTGGTACAAGATCATCTATGTGGCCCCGGAACGACTGGAGATGCCGGGCTTCCAGCGGCTGGTGCAGGAGCGGGAGATCAGCATGGTGACGGTGGACGAGGCGCACTGCATCAGCCAGTGGGGGCAGGACTTCCGCCCCAGCTACCTGCGCATCCGGGATTTTGTGGCGAGCCTGCCCCAGCGTCCGGTGGTGGGGGCGTTCACGGCCACGGCCACCGCCCATGTGCGGGACGACATCCGGGAACATCTGGCTTTGCAGAAGCCCTACGAGGTGACCACCAGCTTTGACCGGCCCAACCTCTACTTCGAGACCCGGCGGGCCCTGCCCAGCCAGAAGCCGAAGGAGCTTTTGGACCTTGTGCTCAAAGAGGGCGACAACGCGGGCATCGTCTACTGCAGCACCACAAAGCAGGTGGATGAGACGGCCCGCCTGCTGCAGAGCCGGGGCATCCGGGCCGCCGCCTACCACGCCAAGCTGGACGCCGATACCCGGCGGAAGAATCAGGACGATTTCCTCTACGACCGGGTGCAGATCATGGTGGCCACCAACGCCTTCGGCATGGGCATCGACAAGCCCAATGTGCGGTTTGTCATTCATTATAATATGCCGAAGGACCTCGAGAGCTACTATCAGGAGGCGGGCCGCGCCGGCCGCGACGGGCAGCCCGCCCGGTGCACGCTGCTTTACTCCGGCACCGATGTGCGCACCATCCGCTTTTTCATCGACAAGGAACGGGAAGCAGACAACGGCCTGCCCGCCGATGTGAAGGCCGAAGCCGCCCGCAAGGCAGAAGAACGGCTCAAGTACATGACATTTTATTCCACCACGCCGAAGTGCCTGCGGGGCTTTCTGCTGCAGTATTTCGGCGAAGCGGCCCCGGCCAAATGCGGCAACTGCTCCTGCTGCCTGGCCGAGGAGCGGGAAGCCCAGCTGCAGCTGGAATACTCCCGCCGCCGCGCTGCGGATAACGCCCGCCGCCTGGCCGAAAAGCCGCGCCGCAGCAAGTCGACCGCGGCCGCAGGCGAGCTGAGCGAATTCGACGAAAAGCTGCTGAACGCCCTCTATGCCCAGCGCAAGCGTCTGGCGGGCAAGCAGAACGTACCGGCCTTCGTGGTGTTCAGCGATGCCACCCTGCGGGAGATGGCCGTGAAAAAGCCTATGAGCATCGACGAGCTGCTGAACATCAGCGGCGTGGGCGAAAAGAAAGCCGCCCGCTACGGCAATGCCTTCCTGCGCATCATCGAGGATGCGGTGGGCAGCCGGGAATAAAGACAAAAGAAAAGAGCATCCGATTTTCCACAGTGCTTTCATGAAACGTGAAAAATTGGGCGCTCTTTCTGTTTTGGTTATTTGTCCATCGTGTGGGTGGCGAACACCTTTTCGTCCTCCCACCACACGGGCTGCCCGGCGGCAAGGGTCTTTTTCACATCCAGCAGACGCTGGTTGCTGCTGCCGCGGAAGCGCAGGGAGATATCGTGTTTGGCCTCGACGAACTCACCATCCACCAGCACATCCAGCAGGCTGAGCAGCTCGTCGGTGGCTTCGCACCGGGCAAGGCTGGGCTCTTTGCCGGTGAGCTGCTCCCAGGTGTAGCCGGAGTAGCACCACACCGTTTTGTTCGGGTACAGGGCCTTGAAGTTGCGCACAAAGGGCAGCAGCTCCCGCTGGTTCTCCGGTTCCATGGGTTCGCCGCCCAGCAGGGAAAGCCCGGCGATGTAGTCCGGCTGGCAGGAGGCAAACACCTCGTTGCGGGTGGCTTTGTCAAAGGGCTGGCCGTAGCCGAAGTCCCATGCCACAGCATTGAAGCACCCCGGGCAGTGGTGGCGGCAGCCGGACACGAACACGCTGGTGCGCACGCCCGGGCCGTTGGCGATGTCGTAATATTTAATGGTTGCGTAGTTCATAAGTGATTCCCGTAATTTGCAAATAAGTTTTCAATGGACAGGAAGCTTGCCGTTGCGGCCCTTCCGGTGAAAATACGTTTGGAGCGGCCCGCAGGCCGCTCCAAACGTGAAATCAAAAATAATATTTCCGCTGTTATGCCTAGAGCGAAGCGGAGGGCATTCAAATCATAATTACAGATGCAGCACGCGGTCCTTGATCTCCTGCGTGCGGCCCTGGTTCCAGAACTGAGTGCCGATGTAGCCGCAGGTGCGGCGGGCAACGTTCAGCTTGTTCTGGTCACGGTTGCCGCACTTGGGGCACTCCCACACCAGCTTGC
>OCHV01001372.1_pt1 | contig 15977 bp, 14 predicted proteins | sample 1538461 | NCBI WGS metagenome assembly OCHV01 (sample SAMN04571692, study PRJEB22368) | human gut metagenome | biome: human gut; material: stool | host: Homo sapiens | place: Luxembourg | collected 2012-08-03 | reverse complement strand
TCAAAAAGTATTCGGCCTTTCAGTATTCAGACCGGTAGGAATCCTTAATAGTCAGGTTTTGACATACGCATTCCAAGCATATCTAATGTAAATGATATGCGTTAGATTCACGCTCAAGACTAGAAAAAGTATTTTTTCAGCCTATTTATCGATCAATAAAAGTAATGTATTTAAATAATCCTCAACAGAATCCATCAAAGGAAGAATCTCATTGGCATCAATCACAATCCAGTCATCATAATCTCCACTTTACCTCAACTCAAGCTCAATAGCATCTAATTCCACATTCTTGAAAAAGGGAGTCCCCTTACGCTTCATCCATTCCGTGAAAGTGTACAACTTCGTGCTAAAATATTCACCGAATTGCCATCCCAGATCCACTAAAGGATACGCATAAGTGTCAAAATCAGCGGAAGTGATCTTTTCCTTATCTAACAATATTAGAATATCCCAATCCGATTCATCATGGACATCTCCACGGGCTTGCGAACCAAACAAAAAAACCTTTGTTCCAGCTGGCATCACTTGCTTTATCAAAGCCCTAAGAGAATATAATATATCGTCCTTCCTCATTGTTGTACAAAATAAACATATTATCATACGATCGATCATATTGATTTACAGCCATCGCACGATAGTTACCACCACAAATATACTTACTTTTAGCTAGGCCACAAATATTCTTCTTGATTTTTATCATATAAGACACCTTGCCTACATAGCCGGTACCGACAATGGCATTATATACAACCCCCGTTTTCCAGTACGAGGCGAATCAAAGCATAGGTACTTTCCAGAAGGGGATACTCTGGGATGTAAATCGCAAGCTATATGGCATTTAAAATCTTTCGTTTGAAACTCTTTGGGAGAATAGATACTTAGCAACAAATCCGCACTTTGAGTATTGATATCAGCCTTATAGATTTTTGCCATCCTATATTTATCCGGATAAGTATCCGCCACAAAAGACGTATCCGAGATAAAGGACTGATGACCATCCGAATTCAACACATCCCCTGCTATTATTTGATAATGAGCTACATCTTTCATGTCATACAATACATGACAACTGTTACCATTTATAATGCAAGACGCTATCAATTGATTCCTGTTATTCCATACATAATGAGAACCGGACTCTTGAGTAGGTAAGGTAATAAGTCGTCGATCACGCAAATCATAAACCATGATCTTGGTATGCCGCCTCATATAATCCCCATCGGTTGGTATTTTCCGGTATAAGAAAGAAAGATACCGACCGTCTTTCGAGAACTCCGAATGGGTTACAAAATGCATATATCCCTGCCTATAGGATTCATCTTCCATCTGTGCCAACTCAGACAAAGAGATAAGCAACTCTGAAGTATTCTTCTTTAAATCCACCAAGAACAAACCGCTATCTTTAGGTGCCGGATCATCCAATTTCCCTCCATCCCGATAAGGATAACCATACCCGGGCATACAACGCTCCAAGCGCTCATAACTAAAAGAAGAAGCCAAAGATCTTTGCTCATCTTGATAGACCGCATCAATCGGGCAGTCTATTACTTGGTATTCCCCTGTCGATAAATCATGAATCTTAGACATAAGCCGATTCGCTATCGCCGTATTATAAATCATCCGGTTCTTATCCAACCATTGCAGCCTGCATCCTTTATGATAATTCCATGCGTAAGAGGTATCCACCCTATGAAAGTCCTTTATAAGGCCTTGTTCCAAATCAAAATATCCAACATCCAGTCCTTCCGTAGGTAAAGGCATACGCAAATCCAACCTATTTTGATTCGCCAATAGCTTGGTCTCATCAAAAGAAAAAGGCGTGACATCGTGAAATCCGAAAAAGAAGCCTTCCCGATATTGATAGGGAGAGGCGAAATACTCCTTCTTCCTTGGCAGCAAATCAAATATGCCTTGATACATATTCCGCACGAACTGCTTTAAGGCTGGATTTTTACGGACGAGGTTATAGATGGTAGATTCTAGTTTATTCATAAATCAACATGATTATTTTTTCAATTCAGAGACAACTGCCTTAAACTTCCCTGCTTTTGTACGGGGAATCTCATCCACATACTCAAATTTTACCTTTATGGTAGGGCTTATCCATTGAGATATATTTACCAACAATTTCTTCTCCGTAGCCACACTATAGGAATTCCTTCTCACAATACGTAAAATCATTTCACCAAATACTTTTTGGACTACTTGACACTCCTTCACCTCCGACGTATCTTTGAAAATATAATCCAGACGCTGAATGTGAAGCCCCTCTGGTGTAACTATATAGTCTTCATTGCGACCAACAATATCTTCTATAATTTGGCTATGTAATCCACATCCACATTCCCGGTCGGAGAACACTGCCGTATCCCCATTTTGATAACGAATAAAAGGCATACCAAGATTAGCGAACCCGGTAGCCAAAATCTCACCCTGCATCCCACTCTCTGTAGGAACAGCTTGATCCAATTCCATATGACCAATCTCGAAATCCTCGTGATAAACCGAGTGGATACAATGGGTAGCGATAGCGGCTTGCTCAGAAAAACTATACAACTCATGGATTTGGACACCTTTAAAAACAGCCTGTAAGATATTTTTCTGATTCTCGTATAACTTCTCGGCACCCGTGAATATGTGTTTAGGAGGAAAATCCAAAGCCATACCCACATTCATCAACTCATTCGCAAATGTGGTCATAATAGATGGATAGCCTATGAACATCTCTATACGTTTCAGATTAATCCAATTTACGATATCCCGAATCTTCTGTTCATTCAACTGATGCATATTTATGAAATAACGGTTCAAGGCTCTATCATATCTCCAAAAGGGAGGTCTCGAAGTTGAAATAGGAACAATAGGACGACCGGAGAAATTTATACAAGCTTTTCCGAGATCAAAGCCAAATCTATTTTTATATCTTTGGTCTACCGCCCAATAATAGGCTGCACTATATTTAGTCCAATAGAAGTCCAACGCTTTTCCCGTTGAGCCACTAGTATTAAATAGAATAAGATCTTTTTGAGGAATATTATTGGCAACCAAGCCAAGCCAATTCTCTCGAATTTCCTCTTTCGTCAGAATCGGGAACTTTTGCAAGTCTCCTAATTGTTTAAAATCAGAAGGAGATAAACCAGCATTAGCATATTTCTTTCGATAATAAGGACAGTGATTATAGGCCTGTTCCAATATCTTAAAAATATGTTCTTCTTTGTAAGAACGAATCTGTTCTTTTGACCAACCCTGGGTTGAGTTCAAGAAATCCAAGATCTTATAAAAGTCATCGTTGAAACGCTGTCTCTTTAGTTTGTAGCCGTGAAGAGAGACTGCGATATTTTGAAGCCAATAAGGGAGGGAAGAGTAAATAGATATAGTGTTCATTTGTCATTTGTCTTTTGATAATTAGGTAACTCGATATACCCCTTCCAGCCAAAATAAGGAACAAAATCAAAATGCTCCTTCTCTCTCAGTTCATCCAAGCTACCCCTCCAATCTTTAATATCACTAACTATATTTATAGTTTGTGGGTCAATTTCAGATATAGGCATTTCATGCTTTGAGAAAGCCTCATATACCACAGGTAATTTTCTCCAGTCAAAACCCATCAATGTCGTAGCCACAGTATCTACACTAGCGGGATCCTCTCCCGATATATAGACACCACATTCCTTTGGATCTCCTTGCATCGGACCAGCTCCTTCCATGGCAATAACACCATCTATAACTGAATAATAACGTTTTTTTGTTTTCCGAAACGTACCATCCGGATTCCCATATATCAGACAACGATTCAAATCCAGCGTCATTCGCCAAGTGGTATCATTCCCATACCAGTTCCCACTCCGGATTGTATTGTGCGTAGCGCCAAATACCTTCTCCCCCTCTGCACGAAGTATTTGAGCCATCTTAATTCCTATAAATGGAATATTGATTATTATCCTTTTTACGAACTTGGATCCCCATGTCTCGAACTGTCGTTTAAATGATGTATCAGGATAATCATCACCTCCATGTTTAGGAGATCCCCATGTGTGATGGGGCAAATAATTCTTATCAGCCGTTATCCCCACAAAATTCTTAATGCTTAAAGTAACACCTGTTTTTTTATGTGTTTTCATCTTCGGCAAAGAAATCACCACATCTGCCATAATAGGAGTAGCGCAAAGTAAATACTCTTGTATTGTTCCCTGATGATGTTTATTCAACTCCTCATAATTGGAGTCTGCTCCAAAATAATTACCTTCTCCCTTATGCCCATAAAACAAACTGTTCTTTTCTAAATTAAAAAGAACTGTTCCATTTGGGTCACCGGCCAATTTCTTTTTATGCGTGATAATCCCTTTCTCACTTGTCCACTCTTCATTCCGCAAATCAATTATTCGTACCGGCACTCCATACTTAGAGGTACAATCCGAAGCTATTTTTGTTAAGCCTATTTTTTTATCAATCTGCTCAAAAGAGGAATCGGTTTGAGGAGCGTCACAAATATAGACTTCTCCCTTTCCTCCTAATTTCTCACATACATAATTCGCTACATACCGAATCAACTCCGGAGATGTAACAACACATTTCCATTCATTTTTATCCGTTTCTTTTCCCTCTTTCACCAAATTTGGCTTCAATACCACCCGATCTCCCGGACGGATATCCATGAAATCAAGATAAGGAAATTGTTCATTTACATATACGTTCATATTCATTACGAATTAATATTCATCTACACAAGGATTGATACAATTGATTGTAACGATTCCCCATAACGGATACATCATATTTTTCACTCCGTTGTTTACATTTTTCAGAAACACTTTTATAGAATAATTGATCTTCCATCAACAGCCTTATTTTAGCCGCTAAATCTTTCTCATTATGAGGCTCAAAAAGAAGTCCTGCACCTTCTACTATATTCGACAGACCTTCCACATCCGAAGCGATAACAGGTTTTCCCGCAGCCATACCTTCTACTGCCGCTAAACCAAAACCTTCAAAATTGGATGACATAACAACAATATCTGATGCCTTCAAGATAGAAATAGCATCCTCCCTTACACTCAAAAATAAAATTCGTTTCGATAGATTGTAATATTGAGCAAGTTTTTGATACTCATCTAACAAGGGGCCATCTCCGACAAACAGAACATAAAAATCATCTGGTAAAAGAGCTAAAGCCTTTATAAGAGTCTTTTGATCTTTTTGTGGATAAAACCGACCTATTTGGACTATCAATTTTGCTTGAGAGGAAAGATTCAATTGTTCTCGGCCAATAATCTCACATTGCCGAATATTTTTTACATTAACACCATTGTTAATCACAAAAAACTGATACTTATTCCCTAGATACGATTTAAAAAATAGAGAAACTCCCTCTGAAATAGCAACAATTGCATCATATTTAGAATAAATAAATCTCTCTATAGGCTTCAATATCTTAAAAGACTGCCTATTGTTAAACGTACTATGTTCTGTCAATACCAATTTACAAGAAGCTGAAGAGAAATACTTTGCTAATGCCACCCAATAAAGAGCGGGAAACAGATGCACATGAACAATATCAAACTCTTTAATTATCTTTCTTAATTGAAAAAAGAATTTAGGATTATATAAAGAGTACCTTCTATTCTCTAAATAAATAACCTCACATCCCAACTTCTTTAAATCCTTTTCGTAAGAAGGAGACATTATAGACAAAGAAACAACCGTCACTAAGTTACCATGAGTAATTTGATAATCTACTAAATCTTTTACGATCTTTGCGGCACCATTTCCCCGCCACAATTGAGGGATAACATGAAGGATTCTCATTTTTAATTTTCTCTTTCTAGTTTAGCATACAAATCCATATAGCACTTCACGATAACAGGTAATTTAAATCGCTCAATATTTTCAAGTCCTCTCTTGATGAGATCATCACGATAATGATGATTTTTAATAAGTTTCATGACTCCATTCCTTATACTCTCTATACTATATGGATCCACCAACAAAGCAGCATCACCTGCTATTTCTTTCATAGGTTCCAAATCAGAAGTGAACACCACTCTCCCGACTGTTTGCCCTTCTATAATAGGCATTCCAAAGCCCTCATATAATGAAGGAAAAGAAACTATGTCACAATTCATATATTCATCTAATATTTCTTGATTAGACAAATCACACTTATAGACATATCTAATAGAATAAAAACGAAGCATATCCTCTATATCTTTTCTATATTTTCCCACAATATGCAATTCACAATTAATTCCTTTTAATGCAGGTATCAATCGTTCTAGATTTTTATTTTCAGCAGTTCCTATATGTAGAATAATCGGACAACCCTCATTAAATAGTTTAAATTTATAGTTATAATTTGTATCTAATGGATTATATATGATATGTATCTTATCTTTAAAACGAGGAAAATACGAAATAAGCTTCTCTCTCACCTCATTTGATATGCAAGTCACGTACGAAGCCTTTCTCATGGGAAGATAAAACCAAAGCCATTTAAAGATCATTTTTTTCAGCCCATGTTCAAAATCAAGAAATCTCGTATCATGAATGGTTAATACGACCTTTCCCTTACATAAAAGGATCGCATAATGCGTATCTCCCGTCAAATGAGTAATGCTATTACATAATCTTTTTACATAAAGAATGTTACGCAATAAATTACTAACACAAACTCTCGCATAGGGTAAGAAAATATTCTTAACAAGGACATTCTCCTTACGCAATCCGCTTTCCACAGTATTGAACACATGTTCTATACTATAATTTAAACCGGATTTTCTATAAACAAAAAATACATCTTTCATTAAAAACAAAATTGATAGGGAATAAATGGATTATAGCGACCGACTGAGTAATAATCAATACCTTTATAAAGCATACCAATAAAATAAACAAAGATCATTATTAGCATTATTATTTTTACACCTTTACCTTTATAACCATAAACCACATAAGAGACAATGAATACCTCATATATTGTGAAGTAGTTAGTACCTCTTGACACGATTATCTGAAAATCAGTTCCATTGAATATTGTATAAATAAGCAAAGATAAAAAGTAAAGGTTAAAGGAAAGCAACAATAACCCTTCTCGTTCTTTCTTCAATAGAGGATACGCAAGAAACAACCAAAGTGATTTCCGTGCTATTCCTAAAAAAGAAGCATTTACGCCTGTAGATTCTATTTCAGTATAGCCCATCAATCGTGTATCATCCCCTGATACATATGGTACTATCTCCCCAAAATATTTATCTATTACATCAAAGACAGATAGTCCGATACAAACAACCAGTAAAAGAACATAATATTTAGTCTTCAACTTGCTGTTCAAAAAATAAGCGACAGCAAATATCAATATAGACAAATGAAACGGGCAAGCCAATAATATAGACAAATAAAAAAAAATCCATTGACGGTTCAATATAAACCGAATACTATAAATACTGATAGCCAATGAGATCAATTGACGATTCATCCCTAATACGGGCAATAATGTGCAATAAAGACAAAAAAGAGTAAGTAAGGGATCTGGCGAATATTTCCTTATAGTGGGAAAGATTAATCCCCACACGATCACCGCTTCACAAAGCAAGAATACGTTATAATCTATCGTAAGTCCCCTTATCAGCTGATTAAACAAAACATATCCCGGCTCGAACTGTTCCCATTCATCCCATAAGCAATTTAAAAAGAACCGATAATAGTTTCCCCAATCCGTTCCCGTCTCCCACCGAAGGCCATCATGTAATACAAACAGGAAAAAAATGAATGTAAATAAAATATATCCAATCTTACGATTTGCCTTAAAATCGAGCCAAGAGCAACTATAAAGGAACAGTACCATAAATATATAGACAGCCATACTTGTCAAATTTTAGCTGCCTCATTCAATACATATTCAACCAAACTATCATAACTATAATGTTCCACAAAATGATTGTATATTAAGTTTGACAAGTCATATCTATCTTGTGAGTGATCTAGGTAATAGTTTATCTTTTCCACCGCATCGTCAATTGTCCGAAATGATACGAGCTCCGGATCTATCGGTAGAAGATCTTTCAATATCGGACGATAATCACACAGCTGGAAAGCACCGGATCCATTAATCTCAAAGAACTTATTATTCACAGATTCAATTTCCGCATAATGCAAATTATTAAATACGATCTTAGCTCCATATAATATACGAGCTTTTTCCTCTCCTACTATATATTTCCCTTGGAAACAATCATCTAGCTCTGAAGAGAAATAGGCTCCTTTTTTACCGTACAAAGCCAAGTGTACTCCTCGTTTTTTCAAGATAGAAAGCATTCTAGTCCGATATGGGTACATATTACCAAACGCCAGTACATCTATATTCTCTTCCTGTTCGCATGTCAATTTATCTCGCTTAGGCCGTTTATGGATACGTGTATTAAATGCCTCATTATACAACCTAACATTCAACTTCATGTTATCCCGCATGAATCTCATCATATAAGGATCTTTAGTAAAATAGGGGTCATAAGGTTCTACAAATAATTGCAGACGTTCAAGAGTTGTTAGTTGATCTGGATTTATATGGATAATATGGATTCTATTAAGCTTTATTATACGTACTAATTCCGGATGGATAAACCGATAAACCCCTATCACCAGATCCGGATCACGACGAAGAACACTATCAAGTACCCTATTAAACACACTCCGATCATAAGTTTCCGAGTATCTTCTGGCTAATGTATCAAATGTACGTAACCACTTATTAGTACTAACAGAAGAAGAGTAAATATCCACAATCGAACACGAATGCCCCTGTTGATTGAATGTTTCATTCAAGTTATATTCCAAAGAATCAAACGATTTTGATCCAACAATTACTATTTTCATATTTAGATAATTTTATACATACAAATATTTATTGTATTATCCTATAAACAACTTCTTTAAAGAATCGATATATACTTCTTAATTGAACATTAATATGTGTTTTATATATATAAATAATCATTTGCTTAAAAAAATAACAATAGATCGATCTTTATAAGAGCTAAAACAAACCATAATGTATAATTATAATATTCTATTTTATTTATATCATAAAGAAAATCATACACTTTATATCCAACCTTTATTCTTGATAAAAGATATTCCTTATTTAGAGAATACTGAAGAGATCCATATCTTACATTTCTTATATATACAATATAGTTGCAGATATCAATTTCTTTTGCTACATAGCCAACATTAACACTAAACCAAACATCATTTGAAGCGACAACTTCCTCAAATTTAATACTATACCTTTCTATCATACTAACTTTTACCATTTTTGCCCATGGCGAATAGCACCTATATCTTAAAGTATCACTTCTTTTCTTATAAAGGTCTTCTTCTAGATTAGTAACACACAACCCATCTTCTAAATCTTCTCCTGTTATTAAATCTATCGTTTTATATGGAATGTAAATTACGTCCATTACAGAATTCTCATAATCATCAAATAATCTATTTACATTTTCAGAAAAATAATCATCTGCATCAGAGAATAGCAACCATTTACCTTTTACATATTTTATACCTGTATTTCGGGCATATCCTGCACCTTTTCCTTCTTTTGTAAAAATAACTTCAACATTAGATCTATTTAAACCAGGAAACTTATCAAAATCTACAATATTAGGATCACTATTATCATCTACTACAATAATCTGTACATCCTCTCTATTGGGAATCGAATCCAAGCAACGTTGAAGTAAATTAGGAATATTTTTATGTGGAATAATTATTGAGTAATTTATCATTACATTAAAAAATTAAATTAATAAAAAACAGTAGCATTTATATTCTCTTTTTGAATTCCAACAGCTCTAAGCACCAATTCCTATAAATCAGCGTTACAAAGCAAAAAAACTCTACCGAAACGACCATCACCGTCATCGTATAAAGATTTACGTGTTGTGTAAGTAAAAGCAAAGTGATTCCTATCATAAAAAATAAGCAATTATTCACCATCACACGCATATAAATAGCCGAATATCCAAACGGAACGAGGCGATTTCCTCCCATAAAACTATTGAAGGAAACTAAGATCACAGAAATACCCAGTAATCGTATAATAACAGAAGTCTCCTCCATATATTGCCCGATAAAAAGATACACAATCCAATCACTACAAAGACACACACATATATATGCCAAAAGCACAGCTCCTGCGACCAAAAACATCACACGATTAACAAATCTAATATTACGTTCACGAGCTATCCTTGGGAAAACTGCTTGTGCCATCATTGAAATAGGGAGCTTCAAACATTGTATCACCTTGTCAGCCATATCATAGATAGATACTTCTGACATACCAAGAATAGAACCTATCACTAATTTGTTTATATTCACGTAGATTTGAGTAGATAAACCCGAAACAAACAATGGAAGACTCTCCTTATAAGCTAATTTCAAATCTCTTATTGATATTATTGACAACCTTATCTTCTCTTTTCCTAATACGATATATAAAGATAGGCTACCTGCCAATATAGTGCCAATACCATTCAAGAGCGGCACCAACAAATAATCCTCCTGATTATGGATAAACAAGAATATAGCGACCACGAACAGCAAACGGGCCGACAAGTTTACGATCGCAATATATTTCATCTTCTCAATTCCTTGGAAGAACCAAATAGGTAACAAAAGCTCATTAAATGTCAATAAAAAAGTAAGGGCATAGACCCAATAATGATCCTTAAAAAACGGGACTATACTTATAACCGAAAAATATACGATCAAACAAATCAACCAAAGGATAAACTTACACAAATAAGTGGATGATACAATCTGAGATAGCCTCTCCTTATTCCCTTTATAAACCGCTACATTCTTCGCTCCGGACATATTAAATCCAAAGTTTATAACCAATGATACATAAGCTATAATCGTTTGAGCGAATACGATCACTCCATACAAATCCAAACCTATGATCCGTAATAAATAAGGATAGGTCAATAATGGGAATAAGATCGTAAAAACTTGCAATATGCTCAAGTAGGAAAAATTAGCCAGTACGGTCTTATTCCTACTCAGTTTCTCTCGTAAAGACATGATTTGTAAAGTGAATCTGTAGGTATACAAATATAAGAGTGAGTTCCATTTGGAACCTACCTATATTTAGATATTCAAATTTTATCGGTTATTCCTATTATCGTTTTATAGCTGCGGCTCTTTCATATAACGTGATCCACCTTTAGCGTTTTCAATTGATCTTCCACCCCTCGATCGTCCTCTTCTCCGTACTGAAATTAATCCCCACCTTCACCACCGGCAGGGCGAAACGTTCGGGGTAATCCTTCAAATCGATTTGCTCCATGGCAGCTTCGGCGCTTTGGTCCAATTTCAGCTCGATCACGTAAAGCGTGGAAGGTGTGCGGAGCACCATGTCCACACGGCCTTGCGGCGTACGGACCTCCACATCGACATAATTACCGATCAGCGTGAAAATGACATAGAGCAATTGCTGGTAATGGCCTTCGTAATGCGTGTTATCGCAATAGGGGATCGTGGAGAGATAGGTGCGCATCAAGCGCAACGCACCATCCATGTCACCGTTGTAGATCATCTCCGCCATTTCCGCCACCATCGTATTCAACTCGGCAGGACGTTGCACATAGTTGGGCAACAGGCTGCGCATCAAACCGATCCGGACCTCTTTATTCGGGATATCGAGCTTATAAAGACCGGAAAACGCCGAGTAGCCCTTGATCGTGATATAACCGCTTTGATAAAGTAATGGCGTGATGCTCGTCATCCGTTCCGTTGGTGCGTCAAAATCAGCCGCCACACATTTACGATTACCTATTTCTTGCGGGATCACGTGGTACTTACGCAGCATCTCGACCAAGTAGGTCGGCGTACCGCTACCGAACCAGTAGGAGTCGATCCGGCCATCGGCCAATGCGTTCAACAAACCGAACGGATTGTATATATCGGGCGACGGCCACGTGAAATGATAACCGTCGTAATTCTGTTTCAAGACTTCCAAGGCCTCTTCCGGAGTAACGCCGAGGTTGCCGGCCAAACGACCGATGCCCTCACCCATCTGTTCTCGCATCTCCTCTTCCGTGATACCGCAGATCGATCCATACTCGGGGAGCATACTGATATTCTTGATATTATTCAGCTCGCTGAAGATACTCAACTGGGAGAATTTCGTGATGCCGGTCAGGAAGACGAAACGCAGGTAAGGGTCGCATGCCTTCAGTGGGCTGTAGAAGTTGCGCATCACGTTGCGCAACACGGGCAGATTCTTCTCCTCATGCACCACATCCAGCAAAGGAGCGTCGTACTCATCGATCAAAACAACCACCTTTTGCCCGGTCTGCTCGAAGGCACGTTTGATAAGGCTCTCCAAGCGGTCGTTCACCATAAGCGCATTCTCATCACGCCCATAAATGGACTCCCACTCTGACAAACGACGCCCCAAATAATGTTCCAAACCCTCCCGATCCAAGTGCTTGCCGAGGCTCATATCGAAATGAAGCACCGGATAACTCGTCCATTCCTTCTCCAATTTCTTGATAGCCAAGCCCTCGAACAGCTCCTTCCGGCCCTCAAAGTAGCTGCGGAGCGTGGAGGTCAGCAAGGACTTACCGAAGCGACGAGGACGGCTCAAGAAGATATAACTCGACGCTCCATGCGTCATACGGTACACTAACTCGGTCTTGTCCACGTACACATAATTACCCTCCCGTAATTTCGAGAATGTCTGGATACCTATCGGATATAATCGTCGTTGCTCCATAGCCGTGAAGATTTATGATTTTATACTACAAATATAACACATTTCCGGCAAACCATCAACCATCAATCACAAATCCCCCTCTCTTTCTCCACCCTCTCCCGCACCTTCCCCGATAGCGGATAGCTCAGCTCCAGTATCCGGCTGCGGGAACATCGGAGTTCATTTCGCTCGGGCTCACGCTCCTTCTCCGGGAAATGGAAGGACACCAAGTGGAGGAAGGTGGCGTAGACACGGTCTAGTGATTCCAGCCGCAGACTGCCATCCGGATGGCTTGGACTCAACTTCGACAGTGTGTGGCGGCTGATACCCAAGAACACGGAAGCGTCTCGCACGGAGGACAGACCCCAACGATCCAAGATGAGGTATACCTCGAAGGACGCCACACGAATCCAAGGGTTCAGATCCGAGCTTTGCGGTTCGATCATTACGTCTCAAGGGGGAAATCTCTCCATGGTGAAACGCTAAAACCTTGAAGAAACATTAAAATAGGTTATAATACTCTTAAATTGGCGCACCCATGAGTGCGCCACCCACAAATTCAAAGGCTATATCTTTACCTGCGATCCGAAGCGAAAGCCTTGGATCATCATTGTTTAAACCTTATTAAAAAACAAACACAATGAAAGAATCCATCATGTCTTTTTACAACGCTCCGATTACCAATCAAGTGCCAAACGGAGTGGTCAGTATCGACCAATTGTACACCTACGTCAGCGCCAATGAATGGCTACGGGATCGGACCGAGCGCACACGTGCCGCACTGGACGACGAGAAACGGTTCAGGCAGTTGAAGCAAAGCCTCCTGCCCTACGTCACGCCCGCCGGGGTATTCTCCTACCGAAAGGAGGACCGGTTGCTTTTTCCCTCGGGTGAACTGGTTATCGATATCGATCATCTCGCCTCGCCCGAGGAGGCTTGTACGTGGCGAGACACGCTGTTCGCCGACGAGCGGCTACGCCCCGACCTCGCCTTCATCAGCCCCAGTAACACAGGCGTAAAGCTCTTCGTGCCTTATCGTTTGTCCGTTACCGCCACGATCGAGTGGGCCTTCGACGAGGCACGACGATCGGCTTGGGAATACCTTGAGTGGAGATACGGACTGAAAGCCGATACCTCAAACGCCGACTTGTCAAGGGCTTGCTTCCTCTGCCACGACTCTTCAGCCAAGCTGAGAAATCGTGGCAATTGAAAATTGAGAATTGAAAATTGAAAATTATATATTACCATGAACACTATTCAAGATTTAGAGCGGCTCGTGGCCGCTATCGAGAAACAGGGGGCGAACGTCGCTCCCACCTATCAAGAGTATATGCCGCTGGCCTTCGCTATCGCCAACGATTGCGGTGAGGCGGGACGGTCGTTGTTCCATCGCATCTGCCGTATCTCGGAAAAGTATGTGTCCGACGAGGCGGACAGACTCTTCGACCACGCCCTCAAAGGGGGTAACGGGCGAAACGGAATCGGGTCTGTCTATCACTGGGCAGAGACCGCTGGCGTGAAACTCGACAAGCAACTGGCCGGTACCGCCCGGAGCTACGCCGGGAAACAGCCCGAAACTTGCGAACTTGCAAACTTGCAGCCCGCTCATCCTCTCACACACACCTGCGCACATGAGGCGTACATTAATATGCCCGTCTTCGGAAACTATGATTGGCCCCTTTTCTTGAACCAGCTCATCGACTGCGGTGACTCCCCGGCGCAACGGGATATCCTGCTGCTAGGTGCCGTCACCGTACTAGGCCTACCCTCAACAAGCACTTGCGCATACTCTACGGACGTAAATACCATTATCCCTGCCTGCAAACCTTCATCGTGGCACCTCCCGCCTCGGGAAAAGGGGCGCTCACTTGGGTACGCCACCTAGCCGAACCGATCCACGAGGCAATGATGGAGGAATTCAAATCCCTACGCAAGGAATACCGGCTGGAGAAGGCACGCTGGGGTTCCCTAGGCAAGGAGCGGGCGAAAACCCCTGAGCCGGAAGAGCCAAAGCCTAAGATGTTCCTGATCGCCGGCGATAATTCCGGAACGGGCGTATTGGAGAATCTGATAGAGGCGGACGGCGTGGGGCTGATCTGCGAGACCGAGGCGGATACCGTCAGCACCGCCATCGGCACGGATTACGGCCATTGGAGCGATACCTTGCGCAAATGCTACGATCATGACCGACTAGCCTTTAACCGGCGTATGAATCATGAGTATCTGGAATGTATGAAATCTTTTCTCAGTGTCTTGTTAAGCGGGACACCGGCACAGGTGAAACCGCTCATTCCCTCGGCCGAGAACGGATTGTTCTCACGCCAGATGTTTTACTATATGCCCTCCATCACCGAATGGGTAAACCAGTTCGACCTGTCCGATGAGGATTATGATTCCCGGTTCACCGGATGGGGCAAACAGTGGAAGACGTTCATCGAGTGGCTCGGCGCTTCCGTGAATCTCATTCAGCTCAAGCTGTCCGAAGAGCAAAAAATCCGTTTCAACGAACGTTTCGCGCAACTTTTCGGCCATGCGGGTTTCACGCATGGGGGAGCCATGAGAAGCACCGTGGCACGTATCGCCATCAACATCTGCCGAATCCTAAGCGTGGTGGCCCTGCTACGAGCCACGGAAAAACTCCTCCCGCCACACAAAACAATTTTCAATTCTCAATTCTCCATTTTCAAATGCCCCGGTCTCTCCCCTTCCGATGACATACCGGAAGAGAATGTCCGAGACGGTATCGTACCGAAACTGGACCTGACAGCGACAGAGGCTGATTTCGAGGCCGTGCTCAACCTCACCGAGCCTCTTTACCGGCACGCTTGCCATATCCTGTCTATCCTGCCCGCCACCGACGTGCAACAACGGGAACCTACTCCTCAAGAGGCGCTATTCGATGCCCTCGCCTTCAACCGCCAAGAGGCGCTTCATGAGGCAAAGAGGATCGGCATGGGTACCGATACCCTAGATTCTCACTTACGGCGTATGCTGGAAAAGGGCGTGATCCAAAAGAACGCACGGGGTGAATATATATTCACGGCCAAACAACGCCAGACACCCCAATCCCCTTTATAATGTACATGTATGTGTGTGAGGTATGGAACCGACCGCAAGTTTGCAAGTTCGCAAGTTTCATTTTCCCAGATTCATAATCCATAAACAATAAATCAAATGTCCTTACCATTAAGAAAGTCCGCACTGGCGGCATCCTATTTCC
>OCHV01001367.1_pt1 | contig 16016 bp, 16 predicted proteins | sample 1538461 | NCBI WGS metagenome assembly OCHV01 (sample SAMN04571692, study PRJEB22368) | human gut metagenome | biome: human gut; material: stool | host: Homo sapiens | place: Luxembourg | collected 2012-08-03 | reverse complement strand
CGTAGGTCGCCCGGCCGATCATCACGCCGTCCACGCCGTAGCGGTCGAACATCTCCGCGGCCTTCGGTCCCGAATCCACGTCGCCGTTGCCGATGATCGGGATATGTATCTGCGGGTTGTTCTTCACTTTGCCGATCAGCGTCCAGTCCGCTTCGCCGCGGTACATCTGGGCGCGTGTGCGGCCGTGAACGGTGAGCGCGGCGATGCCCACGTCCTGCAAGCGCAATGCGATCTCTTCGATGTTCTTCGACTCCTCGTCCCAGCCCAGCCGCGTTTTGACGGTCACGGGCTTGCGCACCGCCTGTACGATCCGGCGCGTCATCTCGACCATCAGCGGCACGTCGCGCATCATGCCCGATCCTGCGCCGCGCCCGGCGATTTTCTTCACCGGGCAGCCGAAGTTGATGTCTATGATGTCGGGACCGGCCGCTTCGGCCATGCGGGCCGCTTCGACCATCGGTTCGGTCAGGTGGCCGTAAAGCTGGATGCCCACGGGACGCTCCGCTGCGTCGATTTCGAGTTTTTTGAGCGACTTGGCCGCGTCGCGGATCAGCCCGTCCGACGAAATGAATTCCGTATAGACCACGTCGGCCCCGAACCGCTTGCACATGTAGCGGAACGAAGGGTCGGTCACGTCTTCCATCGGCGCCAGCAGCAGGGGCTTTTCGCCGAGTTCTATATCAGCTATTTTCATGGGTTCTGGTTCGTTTTTTCCGATGTTTCGCAGGCGAGGATCTTGTCTATGCGGGCGCCGTCCATGTCGACGATCTCGAACGTGAAGGTGTTCCACCTCAGTTTTTCGCCCGTCTGCGGAATATGCCCCAGCTCGTCGAGGATCAGGCCGCTGAGGGTGTTGTAGAGGTTGTTCGGGTAGACGTCCTCCAGCCCGTAGCAGACCAGAAAATCGTAAAACGGGCACTGCCCGTCGATCAGGCAGCTGCCGTCCTCCCGGTGAACGATGTCCGGCTCCTCCCGCTCTTCGGGAATCGAGCCTACCAGCGCTTCGAAGATGTCGTGCAGGGTGACGATGCCCTGCGTCACGCCGAATTCGTCGCAGACGATGCCGTAGCCGACCTGCTCGCTGCGGAGTTGTTCCAGCGCGGTGTACACTTGGGTCTCCTCGTGGAAGAATTTTGCCGGACGCAGTATGGATGCGACGTCGAAATCCTCCTCTCCGATGTGCGTGAAGAGGTCCTTGAGGTATATCACGCCGGCCAGCCGGTCGAGGTTGCTGCGGGCGGCGGGGTAGAGCGTGTGAGGTTCCCTGCCGACCAGCTCGCGGATCTCTGCGGGCGTCATGGCGGGGTCTATCCATGCGATTTCGCTGCGGTGCGTCATGATCGAACCCACCTTGCGGTCGCCGAGCGAGAATACGCGGCCGACGATCTGCTGTTCGACGATCTGCACCTCTCCGTCTTCGGTTCCCTCCTGAATGATCGACTTGATCTCCTCCTCGGTGACCTTGCTCTCCGTATCCCGTATTCCGAGCAGGCGGGTGATAAGCTCGATGCTGCGCGAAAGCAGCCATACGAAGGGCGACGTCACCTTGGCGAGCACCTGCATCGGCCGTGCGACGAGTATGGCGACCCGTTCGGCGCTTTTCATGCCGATGCGCTTGGGCACCAGCTCGCCGAAGACGATCGTGAGGTAGGTTACGGCGATGACGATGAGTATCTGGGCGACCGGAACGGCCGTGCGGAGCGGCATGCCCAGCGATGCGAGCATCGCGCCGAAGCGGCCGGCCAGCGCTTCGCCCGAATAGATACCCGTCAGGATGCCGATCAGGGTGATGCCTATCTGAATCGTGGAAAGGAATCTGTCCGGGTCCTGAGCCAGCTGGAGGGCTTTGGCGGCCGCCTTGTTGCCCTGCTTGGCGCGTGCCGTCAGGTTCGAGCGGCGCGCCGAGATCAGCGCGATTTCCGACATTGCGAAAAGCCCGTTGAGCAGGATCAGCAGGATAATGATGATGATTTCCATGAAAAGCGTGTAATGTAGCGGCAAAGATAAGCATTGTTTGGAATTTCGGGGGCGCCGCGGCCGCAATTTGTGAGAATTATGGCTTTGCGGGATTGGTTATTAGCCGAAAAACGCTAAATTTGCAGGCAAATCTTTTGTGTTATGAATATTGAAAACTTTATTTCGGATGCGGTCCGCCGTTCGGTGGAGGCGCTTTACGGTCCGCTCGACGGCGAACAACTGCAGATTCAGAAGACCCGCAGGGAGTTCGAGGGCGATTACACCCTCGTGACGTTTCCGTTGCTGCGACGAAGCCGCAAGTCGCCCGAAGCCACCGCGACCGAGATAGGCGAATATATGACGGCCAACGTGCCTGAAGTCAAGTCGTTCAACGTCATCAAGGGTTTCCTGAACCTGACCCTCGACTGCGCGTTCTGGGCCGCGCGTTTTGCGGAGATCGCCGCCGATGCGAACTTCGGGCAGGCTCCCGACACGGGACGTACGGTGATGATCGAATACTCGTCGCCCAACACCAACAAACCCCTGCATCTGGGCCATATCCGCAACAACCTGCTGGGTTACTCCGTGGCGCAGATACTCAGGGCCAACGGCCATAACGTCATCAAGGCCAATCTGGTGAACGACCGCGGCATCCATATCTGCAAGTCGATGCTGGCTTGGAAGCTTTACGGCAACGGCGAGACACCCGCTTCGTCGGGCATGAAGGGCGACCACCTCGTCGGCAAATACTACGTCGAGTTCGACAAGCATTACAAGGCCCAGATCAAGGAGCTGACGGCGCAGGGCCAAACCGAGGAGGAGGCCAAGAAAAACGCCCCTGTGATGCTCGAAGCGCAGGAGATGCTGCGCAAATGGGAGGCCAAGGACCCCGAAGTCTATTCGCTCTGGGAGACGATGAACGGCTGGGTGTACGAAGGTTTCGACGTGACCTACAAGGCGCTGGGCGTCGATTTCGACAAAATCTATTACGAGTCGCAGACCTACCTGCTGGGCAAGAGTCTCGTCGAGGAGGGACTCCGCAAGGGCGTGTTCTACCGCCGCGACGACAATTCGGTCTGGATCGACCTCACGGCCGACGGACTGGACGAGAAACTGCTCCTGCGCGGCGACGGCACCTCGGTCTACATGACGCAGGACCTCGGCACGGCTTACCGCCGCTTCGAGGAGAACAGGCTCGACGACATGATTTATGTCGTGGGCAACGAGCAGAACTACCATTTTCAGGTGTTGAAGCTCATCCTCAAGAAACTGGGCTATGCCGACTGGAGCGACCATATCACGCACCTTTCCTACGGCATGGTGGAGCTTCCCGAAGGCAAGATGAAGTCGCGCGAAGGCACGGTGGTCGATGCCGACGACCTGATCGCAGACATGGTATCCACGGCCCGCGAGATGTCGGACGAGCTGGGCAAACTCGACGGCTGTACGGAAGAGGAGGCCGACGCCGTTTCCACGATGGTCGGATTGGGGGCGCTCAAGTATTTCATCCTGAAGGTGGACCCGAAAAAGACGATGCTTTTTGATCCGCGCGAGTCGATCGACTTCAACGGCAACACCGGCCCGTTCATCCAATATACCCATGCGCGTATCTGCTCGGTGCTGCGCAAGGCCGCCGAAGCCGGCATCGACTTCTCCGGTGCGGCGCAGGCGGATTACCTGCCCGAAGAGATCGCCCTCGTGAAATCGCTGACCGAATATCCGTCGGTCGTTGTCGCCGCAGGCGAGAACTTCGCGCCTTCGATCGTCGGCGCCTATGTGTACGAACTGGCCAAGCAGTTCAACGGTTACTACCACGACCATTCGATTCTCAAGGAGGAGAATGCCGAAACCCGCAGAATGCGTCTTCAGCTGGCTCAGCAGGTCGCCCGCGTCATCCGCAGCGGCATGAAACTGCTCGGTATCGACGTTCCGGAACGGATGTAATTCTCCGGCGCGGATGTAATTTGCCGCACCGTCCGGGCGGAATGCCTTTTGTGCCGGGACCGGAACGAAGAGGGTGGGGCGTTGCCGCGGCAGAATCCGGCCGGGTTTCCGCCACTTTCGGACGCCGAGTCTGAGCGCGGCGTCTCCCGGATGAAAGGCAAAAATCTGGGCCGTCTGTTTCTTCGGCTATGATAAAAAAGAGGAGGATCGTTCTTCCTCTTTTTTAATTATGGCTTCCGTTTGCCGCGCTCAACTTTTTCGGTTCGCCGTTGTTATGCTTTCCCTGCTTGCCGCCCACTTCCCTTCGGCTTGTTGCCATCATCCCTTCTGCTTGCCGCCGTCATCCCTCTTCGGCCTGCCGCTTTCAACTTTTCTGCTTCCCCGTCATTATACTTCCGGTTTACCGTTGTCATGCTTTCCCTGCTTGCCGCTCTCCTCCCTTCCGCTTGCCGCCGTCATGCCTCGCTTTCCGGTTTGTCGCCATCATGTTTTCCCCGTTGGCGTCCGGCGGCTGTACTTGGCTGCCCGTACCCGTCCCGGCGGGAGGGGAGTGTCGCTCCGATGCCGCTGCGGCCATAAATATTTAGTGCTCAACCGTGGTATGAATCTTGCGAGTTGTGCGGCAGGAATTAACCAACACTATTATTTGCGTGAAAACAATCTTTACAACATTCGCTCTATCTCTTGCGTTGTGTGCCGCTGCCGGAGCGACGGCCCAAGTCAGGAGCGCGGCGCCGGTGCCTGCGGCCGATACCGTGATGCTGTCGGAGACCACCGACGGCGATTATCTCGTCCGCAGGTTCATCGTCAAACGTCCCGGCGACACCGACTACTCGGTCCGCTACCAGATCAATCTGGCGAAACTCTCCTCGACGCTCGACGGCAATTCGCGGGAGCTCGGCGATCTGGACGACTTCGTCGGCAACCTGATGAAAGACACGCTGATGAGGGTCAAATCGGTCGAGATCACGGGATATTCGTCGCCCGACGGTCCGCTGAAATTCAACGAGACGCTGGCCCGGAACCGTGCGCAGGATTTCAAGAATTACGTCGATCGAAAGTATGGTTTTTCAAATAAGTACGACGTGACGGTCAATGCCGTCGCCGAAGATTGGGAGATGTGCCGCGCATTGGTCGCCAAGTCGGAGGTGCCCGACAAACAGTCCGTGCTGGATATCCTCGACGGCAGCCGGTCGTCCGACGCCAAGGAGCTGGCGCTCAAAAAGATGCCTTCGGCTTGGAACTATATGAAAAAGAATATCCTTCCGCCGCTCCGCCGGGTCGAACTGACGATCAATTACGGCGAAGGCAGCGTCGTCGAGCAGCGCACGATGATTCCCCGGCCCAAACCCGCGCCGCAGCCCGTCTGCGAACCCTGCGGATGCGAGGTGATCGACGAGTCGATAACGGGCATCATCGTCGAAATGCCCGGATCGGATGTCGATTATAAAAAGGAGCTTCGCGAAGCGAGGAAAATCGTCCGGGAGCAGGAGCGAGCCGCCCGCAAGACAGCCCGTGAGGAGGCAAAAGCCGCCAAAAAGAGTTACAGGGAGTTGGAAAAGATGTAAGGCCGAATAATACGGTAAAAAAGGATTCCGCATGCGGAATCCTTTTTTTTGCATGGGCCGGCGGGGATTATTTCAGCGGCGTAGGGCATAAAACGTTTGATAATCCGAAAGCTTTTCGTACCTTTGTCGGAGCAAATTTTTAAAACGCACAATGATATGGCAAATTTAAGGAACCTGAAAAAGGAGATCGACTACCGTCTGGAAGAGGTGGTTTTCGACTGCGATATGGCGATCTGCTTCCAGCCCTCGAAGGAAAAAGAGGTTTTCGAAGTGATGCAGGAGGCCGTTGCCGTCCGCAACGATCTCTTCACGAAGGCCAATAATCCCGCCGAGCCGCACAACCGTTCGCTCGTCCGCAAGCATTTCGCCGCTCTGCGCGTCGAGATGGTGGAGGCTTATGACAAGCTTTTCGAGAAGCTGAGCAAGATCAACGAGGCGAAGAAATAAGCCGTTGTCCGATTTCCGGTATTGGGCCGAGAGCGCATAAACGCTCGCGGATGGATGCCGATCTATAATTTAAGCGCGTTCCCCCGACGGGGAACGCGCTTTTTATTCGTGGTCGCAGCAGCAGTCGCCCGGATGATGCTCCAGCACCGTGTGGGGAATGTGCCCGTGCGACACGAGCTGAATGGGGCAGTCATAGTTGCGCAGCTGCTCTTCGGTGATGATGTTCGAGCGGTGGCGGTGTACGCGGCGGTTCACGCAGACGATCTCCTTCACGACGCTTGAGATGGTGCCGATGTCGTGCGACACCATGACGATCGCCATGCGGCGGTTCAGTTCGTGCAGCGTGCGGTAGAGTTCGTTTTCGAATTTGTTGTCCACGAAGTTGGCCGGCTCGTCCAGAATCAGCAGCTTGGGATCGGAAATGACGGCCCTGCACAGCAGCGCCCGCTGCATCTGACCGCCCGAAACTTCGCCGATAGGGTTGCGGGCCGTATCGGCCACGCCCGCCGTTTCCAGCAGATCGAGCGCCTTCGCGCGGTCTGCTTTCGTATAGCGGCTGAAAATTCCCTTGTGCCCCTGTAAACCCGACAATACCACTTCGAGCACCGAGATGGGGAACGTGCGGTCGAAATCCGATAGCTGGGGCATGTAGCCGATCAGCCGCTCCTTGTCCCGGAACAGTTCGGGTGCGAGCCGCACCTCTCCGGTATGGGGCACCGTGCCCAGAATCGCCTTCACAAGGGTCGTCTTGCCGCCGCCGTTCGGGCCGATGACACCCAGAAAGTCGTTGTCCGCAATCTCCAGATCGACGTGCTGCAGGGCTTCGTAGCCGTCGTATGCGACGCCGACGTCGCGTAGCGTTACCAGATTCATCGCCGTGTGATTATGTCGGTTATCGCATCGATATTGGCGATCGCGTCTTCGCGCAGCGGGTCCACTTCGACATATTCAGCGTCGATGTCGCGTGCGATGATCTCCACGGACGATGCCGGGAACTGATTCTGATAGAGGATGCGCCGCACGCCGTCCTCACGGGCCTGCCGGATGACCTGCGTCAGCCGTTTGGCCGAAGGTTCCTTGCCGTCGGCTTCGATCGCCACCTGCCGGATGCCGTAATCCCTTGCGTAATAGGTGAGGGCGGGGTGGTAGATGATGAAGTATTCGATGCCGCTCTGCGCGATCTTCTCGCCGGTGCGGGCATCCAGCGCCCGTAAATCGGCCTGCAGCCGCTTGTAGTTCGTTTCGTATTTCGCCGAATCGGGATAGGCGCGGCGAATCGCGGCATAAGCGTTCTGCGCCATTTTCTGCAATGCGCGGGGCGATGTCCATACGTGGGGATCGACGCCGTGAGCGTGGCTATGGTTGTGGGGTTCGGCGCAGGAGGTGCCGTCTCCGCCGGATGCGGCCTGTTTCGCAGGCGTGTGCGCGTGCGAACAACTGCCGGCGATCAGTTCTATGCCCTGACTGAGATTCACGACCTTGCCGCGCTCCTCGATCTTGGATAACAGCGTGGTTTCGAAGTCGATGAGTCCGACGTTGAAAATCATCTCCGCCCGGTTCAGCCCGATGAACTGCCGGGGCGTCGGTTCGAACGTTTCGGGACTTGCGCCGGGAGGTACCAGCACTTCGATCTTGAAATCGTCGCCCACGATTTCCCCCACGAGACTGCGGAGCGGGAGGATCGAGACATACAATGTCTTTTCGTCCGCCTGCTGGCGGGACGTGCAAGCGCCCATCAGCGCTGCAATAAATATGAAAACGAATTTTTTATACATATTGTCTGTTGATTATCAGTGTTTTTCCTGAAATATGGTAGGGTAGTCCCTTCCGTTTCTTGTATATGACGACTAATGCGATTGCGATCAGCAGCGTGCACAGGCGGAGGCCGTTCGCCCGCAATCCGCCGACTGCGCCGCTCCCGCTCACGCTGAACAACATCCACGGCGCGTTCATCAGCGTGTGCAGCCAGATTACGCTCCACAGATTGTTCTCCGATTCCACATAGATCCAACTGAAAAAGATGCTTCCGGCAGCCGTGACGCCGAAAGCTGCCGATGCGGAAATCAGGTCGTCACCCTGATACAGATGCAGCGATCCGAATGCCAAAGCCGTTAGCGTCGCCGCCGGCAGAAATCCCCAACGGGCTGTCCGGAACAGCTCTCCGAATACGAAACCTCTGAAAATCAGCTCCTCGAAGAATCCCGCGACGACTATGAACGTAAACATGTGATCCGGCGGCGTTTCCCGGTTGAAACTGCCGATGACCGCATAGCCGGCGAACATGGGGACCGTACTCAGCACTCCGAAGAGCAATCCCCGGCCGAATCCGTGCGTCAGTCCGAGCCTATATAATATGGTATCGGGTCGGTGCAGCAACAGAAGCGCCGCTGCCGGAATTATACCCGCAATCAGGTAATTCAATATGTAGTGAATTGATTTGCAAGTAGATATGAAATTTGCAAATGGCCGAACGCCGAGGTTGAAATACCACGTCACGAAGAACAGCCCGAAAGCAGTCAGGATAATTGCCGAGCGTTTTATACAGCTGTCATTTTCAGCCATTTGTTCCGGATTTGATATTGCAAAAGTAGCAAAAATTCGGTGAAGTTATATATCGTCCGATTGCGGGATATCGCTTATATGCTCAATTTGCCGAATAATCGGGATGTAATAGTGTATAAAGATTCGATTATGAACAAAATGGACTTTCTATTTGCAATAATTTAACATAATGGTAATAGTACTAATTACCAGTAAGTTAAGCGGGGGGGGGAGTATCTTACCACAGAAAAGAGGGTTAACAAAAGGTGGCAAGACGTCAAAGAACGAGTAGTAGAGAACTACAGCGCAAATATAAAAAATAATATTTACAAGTCCAAAAAAAAAGTGAAAATTTTACAATTATATCCGAATATGAATTTCGCGCGCACGCGTGAAAGCACACGTACGCACGTTACATATCGGAAACGTTCCGTATCTTGGGTCATCAAGATACTTCACTATAAGGAAGTTAATTAAACGAAGTAGTCCGGCACGCCATTGCTTCGGGTTATTGAGTGAACCCAAAGCAAAGGCGGCCGGACCGTCGGGAAGGTCACGCGGGCGTGCAGAACATAACACATTAATAATTAAGATTTTACACATGTAAATTACAAGTGTAAAAAACAATATTAAGTCCTAGCGGTGCGACACCGCTCCAGTCTTACGACTAAAAAAAAGGCCCGGAGAGTTTTCCGGGCCTTACACTACTTAAAAAGATCCTCACCAAAAAAACGACGATACAGGACAACAAAAGTCCGAGTATAAAGCAAAGCGAGGAGGATAGGAACAACAATAGCGCCAGCAAGCGCAAGCAATAAAAACAGTATGTATAAAAAGGTTTCCATACCCAAATATACTTACGGTTTCTGATTCGACCAAATTTTTTCGAGATAATCAGAAATCATCTTTCGCTTGTAATCCGAAAGATCAGCATTCATACGACCCAACAACTGACGAACGATACGCTGGGCAAATTCAGCACCATTCGAAGCATCGTCGATATCGAGCAATCGAAGAAAAGTCTCGTACTTCTCACGATCTCGCTTAACGTCATTAAGATCAGCCATAGAAAGAAGTTGACCAACTTGCGCATTAGTAAGAGAGACACGACCACTACGAAGAGCATTCTCTGTCTCAGTTTGAGCCTTAGTGAGATCAGTCTGAGCCTGAGTAGCAGAAATCTGCGATTCAATCAAATCACGCTGTTTCTGCAAATTCTTCTTCATTTCATCCGAAACATCCTTATCAGCAATCAACTTATCAATCTTCGCCAAGGTTTCAGAATAAAGACCATGTTTAATTTGCAAATCAGCTTCATTAATAGCACGCTGGAACTCTTTATTAATTTCATCAACAGCAAGCTGAACCTGCTCACGCTGTTTCTTAACAAGATTCCAATCGAATTCAAGACGTTGCGAATCCTTGGTAACATTCGGGTCTTTCGTATCACCACGAAGTTTCTCAGCTTCGGCGTTCAGCTTATTAACAGTAGCATCAGCAATTGCCTTCTCATTTTTCATACGCTGACGCTCAGCAATAGTAGTAACAAAATTAAAATCACTGGAACCCATAGGAGTTTGAGAATTCGGGGCTGAAGCATCAGTAGCAATACCAGCACCGCCGGGAGAATTACCAAAGACAGCTTGAGGAGCTATACCAGCAGAACGCCATTTAGCAACTTGACGAGAAGGTTTATTCATCTCTTCAAGTTGATTAACGCGCCGTTTCCAATAATCATGCTCCAAAGCCATATTCTTCTCATTACGAGACTGAGCAATTGCATTATGACCCTCTTTCATGGCAAAGGAGGCAGCGGCGGCACCTAATCCAGCTAAAATACTCATAGTTGTTCAATTTTTCTTTAAAAAGTAGGGTAGGGGACGTGCTTTCCGCACTCCGCAATATATATCAAGTATATTGCGGCCCCTACCCAAAGAAATTGTTCAATTAGTCGGGATTCGGTTCCTTAGCTCCATCCTTCAGAGCACGGGACTCAGATTCGGAAGCCATAGTAGACGCCATATCCATCAAATCAAGTTTACCAACTGTAGGATCGGTAAATACATTGACATCACCGGACGCAATAGATTCAGCATCATCAAAAGCAGCGGGCAAAGGTTTGCGAGTAGAAATACCTTGTAAATCAACACCACCGTTAAGATAGTAAGACATAGAATGCGCAACAACAACCTTGTCCACAAAAGGATTATAGTCACAAAGCGAAGAAGAGTCTTTTGAGAAACAAGAAGGACAAGTTATTTTCTTTTTCTTATACATAACAATCGATATTCAACTAACGACCAAGATACGGCATATAATTCGCTGAAAGTGACGAAGTAACCTTAAGATCAAAATAACCGTAATATGAAAAATTACCAGCCATTAAGGTTTGATCAACAAAAACATACTGCCAGTCAAGAGGATTAATATAAGTCGAATAGCTTTCAGCATCATTATAAAAGCCAGTACCAGCATCCGGAAAATAAGAAGTAAAAGGCCGAGCCAAAACCCAGTATTGGTAATTACCATTTTGTGCAAAATCACCATGTAAACGGGGATAGTCGGTACGAAGCCATGACCACGCAACCTCCTCACCAACGGAAACCATGTTAGGATCTACAGTAACACCAGTACCAGCATAACCCAACCAAGGATTTTTTTCCTGCTGCGCTGTAATATCATCCATACCGCGGGGCATCATAGTAAAACGATGCCGGGGAACCAACTGAAAACCAATACCATTCAATTCCGGATTGAAATCATCACCAAAGGAAACAGACGCCAAATCCGGGTGCAGACCTTGGAAATATGCAGGTTCGGGAACAAGCATAGCAATAAGCATAAAAGTACCGGGTTCCTTAGCATAATAATCAATACCGGAATGTCCCGAAAAATCGCAATACCTATCAACACAAGCCGCAAGCTGACCCAAATTTGCATCCTCACCGGAAGCCGAACCGTTAGCCATAGCACGAACATTGGACGGATTTATAGAAGCCTGCCAAACGCCAAGAAAATCGGGCTTATTAACATAAGGTGCCGAAGATTTAACACCCCAAAGAGTGCGAAAAACATCACCAACACGACCACCGGAAACAAAAAGACGATCCATCCAATTCTGAAGTTTTGTCTTCAAACGAAGCTCCGGAACAGCAATGGAAAAGCCTGTATCGGTATTCTCATCTAAAGCATTCATAACTTCAATTTCAACAGCAGGCGACGAACCTTGTTTAATAATATTACTAAACAAATCGGGAGAATAAGGAACAGACAAAAGGCCGCCATAACCTTGAATACCAGCACAAGCCATAGCCTGGACACAATTAACAGGAATACCATCTAACTGGAGAGTCAAAGCATCAATTTCTGCACCTGCACGTGTCCGGTAACCTAAAGTATCTAAGTACAAAAGAAAATCGTCAGACTTAAAAGACGTAAAAACATCAGAAAAGAAAGGACGATACAATGATTCTTGCTGACCATCCGGACGAACTTTCTGCAATTCACCAACACCACGAGTAAAATACATATAATTTTCCTGCATGTTAGCGATATAATAATAATGCGAAAGGAAATAAGCGAAGAACGGAGCGGCATTAAATTTAAAAGAGGGGGGATAAAACTGACCACGCACACCGGCGACGGTCGGTAGCTTTGCACCTAAATTAGGACAAACAGCACCGGGAGGAATACCAAGCCAATCCCAAAGACCTCCACGACCAATATGAGTAGGCTGGCCGTTATCGCCAGTATTATTTAATTCATCAGAAACCCAAGATTCATAAATCTTCGCCCGATCCGAATTCAAATCCAAACCAAAAGTAAGACGACGAACACGACGAGCAATATTAAATGCAGGGTCTAAATAATTACCTAAATTAGGACCAGCAAGCGAAAAATAAACCTTACCGAACTTTGTATATTCATCGGGTTCGTAGCGACGACCGTTACGCATCCATCCATAAATAGCAGAATCCGGGGTAAAAGTAGCGATAGTAATAAGCTTAAAACCATTCATAAGAGGGCCTAACATAGGCTGAGACTGCAAAAGCGAATCAATACGACCACGAATACGTTCACCAACATTCAAATGACGATGATGAACCGGAACAGCCAGGCCCGGATGAATAGTGCCATAAGAAGGAGCAACGCGACTATGTATAGCGCGCGGAGTCTGATTTTCATAATCAGACGGAATACGATACTTAGACATTATTTAAATTCTTTGTTTTTATCCATGTTTTTCTTAAATCTATCAAAAGAAGAAATACGTTCAGTGTGGGGTAGGGAAAATGCAGGAGTAAGACCGGAAGTAATATTTTGATTCAAAGTAGAACGACGCATTTCATCACGTTCCAGTTTACTACTAAACTTCTGACCTTGCCAACTAAACTCAACAGGAGGATTAACAAAACGATCAAGAACAATGTTTTGCTTATCAACATCAGAAAATATTTTATTATAATAATACCGCGGCATAGCCTGCTGAAAGCCATTCAAGACCATAAAAGGCTGGTAATGCTGATTACCTAATTTATGCAAAACGGCTTCCTCAGTATCAAGATAATTAGAACCAATACCAAAAGAAGAGATGATACGCGGACGTACCTTATCACCATTGATAGACTTCGTAACATATTTGGTAATATACGAACACGTTTCTTCAGAAACATATCCAACAAAAACAAAACCGTATTTCCAACGAGAAGCCAGTAGAGGATGATGACCGGGCACATCCGGACTATACCCATCTATCAAAGTTTGGGGAACATCAAAAAGAATACCATGATAATGCGGGCGACCGTAAAGAGTACCAAACTCACAAACAAACCAATGCCGAATATGTTTACCATAATCTTTACGAAGACGATCCAAAAACAATCTGACAGCCTTATTTGTGTCTTTCGAAAACTTCTTTAAGTTATCGTCATCAAAGGTTAAAGTAACAAATAGGCAAGTGCCTGGCGGATATTTGCGAAGCTCATACAAAAGACGTATACGATATTGATTATTATACGACTTCTGACAAGAATGACAATAACCGCAAGGAACCTCTAATTTATAATCCGGCGGCCAAAAACAACCGTAATAAGTCATAGCATAATCAACAATTTCAGTATTTGTCATGTCCTTGTAACGACGATTGACAATCACCTTAGGTTGTTCACATGCCACTTCTTAGGGGAAGTCGTAAACCGAAAAAAAGATTCAACGGGGACCTCTACAGTAACAACATCATCAACAGTACGAGTATAAGCATAAGGAAAGAAGACGTGTGACACCCAGTCTTTCCAACGGACAAAGTCGTCAAAGCGATCATACTGAATAACCAAAACGGGCATTTTGCCCGCTTTGGTTTTCCAAGTCACAGAATCGGACCAAGTTATTAACGCTTCAAGACCTCGCCATGAATTCGAAGCCATAAGACGCTCAAAAATGTCCTTAGTAACAGTTATCCTTTCCAGGCGCATACGGTTCGGTAGTCTGCATAACGACTTCGATTTTCGAATCAGCACCGAAACGTGCCTTAGCGTCATCAATCACAGCAGAAAGATGCTTAACATCTACAACCGAAAAATAAGGACGACTATTCACAACAATAATATACTCTTTCTGAATTTCCATAATAAATTACTTTTTCTTTATAGAGCCAACTTGCTCGTATTTAATAATAGTAGTAGTAGTATCACCTTGCACAAAGCTGGAAACACTTTGAGCAACATAATGAGAAGTAGAGCAAGACGTAAGAAAAAACGCCGAAAGAGCAGCGACAATCGCACTCACAAGCGTCCAAAATTTCTTACTTGTCAGCAGGCTTTTCAACTTCTCCATCTTTCAGAAGTGACTCCAAACCGAGACCAATAATAAGATACTTAGCAGATTTAGCAGTACACGCAATCTTAACTCCATTAGGAAGAGCGATTACAACTTCGGGCATTTCCATAATTTACTTTTGTTTTGAATTACACAATACAATTTGAAAACCTTTAACAATACCATCAAGCACACTACAAACTTGCTCATCACCACGTTCACGAAGATATTCGTTAACGGCAACAAGCTCTGCAAGACCAACCACTAAAATAAGATCCTTGTCTAACATAATATTATTATAAATTCCGTTTCAAAAAGTGCTTATGCACAATGTATTAAGTGGCTATACTCTCCTATAATTTAACATAATGGTAATATTACACCAAACATTGCGCCAAGGAGGTTGATTCCTCCCTGTGACTTTGTTGTCGGGATTGAATAATATTCCGGATGAAATGAACCGGATTTGCATTGCCGAAGACGGTGAGATTCGCGGGGAAATGGCTATCTTTGTTATACCGGGCCGATTCTGGAACCGATTCTCAGATCACGGAACAGATTCGGTCCGCACCGCAACGATCGAATAGCATATTATGAAGAAGATAACGAATCCTTGGCGCGGCATGGACGGTTACCATTGCTACGGCTGCGATCCGAACAGTCCGCAGGGACTGCGGATGGAATTTTACGAAAACGGCGATGAAATCGTGAGCGTCTGGCATCCTCGTCCCGAATACCAAGGCTGGGTGAATACGCTGCACGGAGGCATTCAGGCAACGCTGGCCGACGAGATCAGCAGCTGGGTCGTATTCCGGAAGTTTCAGACGAGCGGCGTTACTTCGAAGATGGAGGTCCGCTATCACAAGCCGATTCACACGACTGATGACCACATCGTTTTGCGGGCATCCGTGCGTCGGCAGCGTCGCAACATCGTTGAGATCGAAGTCCGCATCTATGACCGGCACGAAGTGTTGTGCACGGAGGCCGTATGCGTTTATTTCCTGTTTCCCCCGGACAAGGCGCGTTCGGAATTCCATTTTTGCGATTGCGGCGTCGAAGCGGCCGAAGAAAATCCGTTGAATAAATAAGGCGGCAAGTTGATGTTTGCGCCAATGTGCAAGTTAAGGCGGCCAAATTGGATATTTGAGCCAATGTGTAACTAAGGCAGGTTTAAAAAACCTGCCTTGCTAATTTGTTGCCGGTGGTCGAGATTGCTGGGATTGTCCGTGGTTTTGCCGTAACCCTTTGTCCGGTTCCGTTTCCTTGGAATATTACCCGGCTTTTTTTGCGCTCTGAGAATCGAGTATTCCGTTCCGCAGCCCGCACGAATTTTTTTAACGCATTGTCGTCGGCGTAAAACTTTCGAAGGTCTGATCGTCATACAGTACGACGATCCGTTTGACGTTGGCGGTAAACAATGCTGCCGGGAGTCGTTGTTGCGGTGCCGGATCGCCGGTTGCGTTTTCCGCCGTTTCTGGCTGCCGTTTTTCTTCAAGCGGATGCCGACCGGAGGCAAGGCCGAAAAGGTCGCCGCCGGGCGACGCGGGCTGGCTCATCGGCTGCGGAGTTGACGATTGGGCCGGCGGCTCGTCGCGGTACATCTTATCCGAGTCGAGCAGCAGCCAATCCGGGTTGATCCGGGGAAACCTCCGGAGAATCTTTTGCAGCAGATCGAAGCCCGGTTTGTTTCGCCCGGCGAGAATATGGGAGATTCCGGCGGGATTGATTCCCAGCAGTTCGGCGAGC
>OCHV01001362.1_pt1 | contig 16032 bp, 9 predicted proteins | sample 1538461 | NCBI WGS metagenome assembly OCHV01 (sample SAMN04571692, study PRJEB22368) | human gut metagenome | biome: human gut; material: stool | host: Homo sapiens | place: Luxembourg | collected 2012-08-03 | reverse complement strand
TGCGATAGTTTTCTGGATGTACGACCGGAAGGAGAAGTGGTGAATAACGAGCTTTTCAAGAATGCCGAAGGTTTTGAAGATGCTATTTACGGGGTGTATTCCACCTTGGCCGGTCCGTCTTATTACGGCCGTACGATGACTTATTATTTTAATGATATTTTATCACAATATTTTTTCCATGACTATCCGGGAGACGTTACTTTAAAGATTTGTAACTTCGGGTATAAAGATGCCGAAGTGCGTCCGACGATCGATCAGATTTGGGGAGGTATGTACAAATGTATTTCCTATGTCAATAATATTTTGGAAAATCTGGAAGGACATGATGATAGTTCTTTGCCCTTGTATAACGTGTATAAAGCGGAATGTCTGGCATTAAGAGGTTTCATGCATTTTGACATTCTTCGGTTATTCTGCGAGAACATCGTGAATAATCCGTCGGCACAAGGTATTCCATATGTGGATAAATACGATTTGACAGTCAGCCCGTTTTTAAGTGCCGAAGCTGCTTATGGAAGAATTATTGATGATTTAAAAACGGCAGAAGGGATTATGCTGAAAAACGGGGAATATTTTGACAATGCAGATCAACAGAATAATGAATTTTTGAAAGACCGGCAGATTCACATGAATCTATATGCCGTGCAGGGTATGTTAGCCCGGGTATACTGGATGAAAGGTGATTTGAAAACAGCTGCCGGATATGCTCAGAAAGTATTGGATTGCGGGTACTTTGAATTGGCTGATAAATCTGAAATAGAAGACTTGGTTAACGGAGTTCTTTCTCCTAAAGAAACGATTTGGGGGGTATTTTCTGCAACGTTTTACACGAATGTCAGGGCTAATCTCTACCTGACGGGGAATGCTTCTTGTTTGTTTTTGAAATCCGATCATGACGATACTTATCTGGCTGATAAAGAGGGTACGGATTACCGGTATGAAAAATGGTTTAAGAATTACAGTGCGATTGAAGCGAGTGGTATGCGTTGTATTAAAATTTTGGATACTTACGAGTTAAGTTATTCTACCCGTCCGGATACCCGGGTTAAAGGAATAAACATGCTTCGATTGCCGGAATTGTATTATATTATTACGGAGTATTATTTGAGTCAGGAAAAACAGGATGAGGCTGTGAAGTATTTTGACAAGGTATTGGAATCAAGAGGGCTGATCGGGTATGCTGATCGCCAGGGAGCAACTCTCACCTTGGAAAAAGTTATTCAAGAGAGAAGAAAAGAATTTATCTGTGAAGGGCAGTATTTTTTTACGCAAAAAAGATATAATCAAAGTATTTACGAGCCCAAAAGCGGTAAACTTTACCCCGCTTCTAACGACATTTATGTATTCCCGCTTCCGGAAAATGAAACTGAATACAGATATTAATTGATACGACTATGAAAAAAGGATTTATATATTTATTACTTCTTAGCGGTATAGTTACATTATTTTCCTGTGAAGATACCGATTACCAGATCTATGACAAAAATCAGAAGAATAAACTGTTTTTTGCAGAGGATTCCCTTCAATTCACTTATGGCTTAACCCGTGATCAGGATGTTGATTTGAATGTGGAAGTAGGTTTGATCGGGTTCGTGGATTTATCAAGTTCCCGGACATTTGAAATTGAGATTGTAAAAGAAAAGACTACGGCCCGGGAGGGGGAACATTTCACCCTATCTTTGGAGAATACGATACTTAAGGATTCCGCTGTTGCATTTGTACCTCTGGATTTTCATAAGCTTAACCTTGAAAAAAATAAAGAATATGTGTTGACTTTGCGATTGGTGGAGAATGAGAATTATGTGCCGACGGATATCCGGGAATGTGTGATTTCGTTTAGTAATAAGGATATCGAGGCTCCCGTGTGGTGGCGTTCCGACAAGTTGGGCGATTACAATCAGGAAAAATTAATCTTGTTCGTAGATTATTATCACCAGTCTGAAGAAAAAAGTCCGGTTATCTATGAAGCTATTCGAAAAAAATGGGGTGAAAATCTGGATCAGGGGACGGAAACTAATTTGTTGACCATATATAAATATCAGGGATATTTGAACCGCTATATTCTGAACCCGATGTATGAGTATTATTTAGAAACGAACGATCAGATGTATCAAATTCCTAATCCTAACAATTAAGCCATGAAACGAATCTATCATATCATTTTAGTCATTTTGTTTTTGCTCAGTTCCTGTTATGACGATTCTTCTTCCCTCCCTTGGGATAAGATTGCAGAAATACAGGTGACAAGTAACGTAAAGGATACAATTAACCTGTATTTGGGAGATAATATTTCTATTCAAAATCAATATTCCTATGAGGGGGATGATATCACGTGGCAATGGAGTATTGGTAAATATGCGGAGAATCCTGTTGATGACAAGATTACAACAGTTTTTAAAGAAATCAGCACGGAGGCCGATCTGGAATATAAAACAACGGAGTTGGGACATTATTTTCTTCGGTTGGTGACGAGTAATAAATATGGAAGTGATATCAAATATTATCATGTATTCGTCAATTCTGAATTTGAAGAAGGTTATTTGATCCTGGGCCGGAGGGAGGATGGAAAAGGAAGTCTGGCTTTCATGAAAACCTTGACACCGGAGGAAATTGAACAAGGGTTGCAACCCGAATTCCGTCAGAACCTTTTCGCTTACACGAATGGAGGTGACGAGTTAGGTGAGGGACCTCTTGATTGTGACAAGGTGTATGACAAGCTTTATATTCTGTGTGGTGAGGCACGGAAAGTGTATCAGTTGGATGCAAAATCTTTTCAGTTGATACACGAGTTCGATTATACGATGTACGGGAGTGATTTTATACCGCAGGATCTGATATCATACGATTCCCGGTATTGTAGTGAAATTTATAGCACATCTTCCAAGGGTGGGGTTGCCAAAATACAAGTAGCGGATTTGGAGATATTCCCGTATACTGATCTCCCGCAGCATGTGAAATTTACCCGGACTTACGATCGGCCGAACTATAGGGCATCTAAAGTGATTGCTTTTATTGATGATGTGAATAGTAAGGTATATGCAGATGGTTTTAATGCGACGGATTTTAGTTTCGGTTATTTCCCTTGCTATGATTATTTTGACGGTCGGGAGATTATTCAGGTGTTTTACGATGAGGACGGGAACCTGATCGTTTATGCGATTAATAATGGTAAGTATTATTTGACAAAGATAGGATCGAACCTGACAAGTTTTGAAACGATGGCTTTAGATGTTATATACGAAAAAGAGTGTACAGCGAATGTTACCTTGTTTAACAGGAATTCAGTATTTGAAGTGAATGATCCTAACTCTTGTTTGTTCTTCGGAAATCAGAATTTAGTTTATAAATGGGCTTATAACCAGTCGGAGATACCCTCGGATCCTTTTATAACGCTGCCTGATGGAGAGGTTATTAAATGCATGAATCAGTCTGCCGACCAGAAACAGCTTTATATCGCAACCTACAATAGCCAGCGGGCTGGTTTGAAAGGTTCGCTTTATATCTATCATAGTGATACGGGAAAAACGATTGGAATGCCTTATGAGGGCGTGGCTGACGAACCGGTTAAAGTAATGTATAAAGTAAAATAAAAATTATGAGTAAGATCTTATTTTTCATGTGTGTGATCGGATGTTTTATGCCGGCCACTCTCATGGCTAAAGTTGAAAAAGTAACCTTGAAAGGTGTAATCAAAGGTCTTGGAAATGAAGAATTGATATTGATGAATACCGATCAGAGTGAAATAGTCCGGACGAAAACAAAGAATGATCGTTTCAAGATTACGGCGGAAGTAGAGACCGGTGATTTACGTTATTATATGCTTTACGCTCCGTCTGTCGGGCCATTAGGGCCTTCGATGAGTATTCCCGCGATCTATTTTTTCATAGATTCTCCCGAAATAACTATCGGGGCAGAACTCAAAAACGAACGAATAAATATCAAATCGTTGAAAGGTTCTCCGGGAAGACAAGAGTATGACCGGATTATGGCTTCTCTTCCCTCTGCTTCACGGGTTGAGGAGATATACGATAATTATAACAAGGCTTTTCATGAATATAATGAAGTCAGCCAGACTCCTGAAAATATGAAGAAGTTGAAAGCGGTAAGCCAGGCAGTGGATGCTTTACAGCAACAAAGACGTGAGGAGATATTCGGATTGCTTCCTCAGTACACGAACAGTATGCCCTTTGCGGTTATTATTTCTTCGTATTTTGGCATCGATAATATAGATGAAGCTGAAAAAGTATGGAAGCAATTCGATCCTTCCATCCGGTATTGTTATGCGCTGAAACAATTGGAAGATTTGATTCAGCGTGGGAAGAGTTGTGCTGTTGGGCATGAGGCTCCGGATTTTGAGTTGATGACTCCTGCCGGGGAAAAGATAAAACTTTCTTCTTTGCGGGGAAAATATGTGTTAGTGGATTTCTGGGCTTCCTGGTGTGGTCCTTGCCGGAGGGAAATTCCAAATATAAAAAAAGTGTACGCAGAATTCAAGGACAAAGGATTGGAGGTGGTTGGTGTTTCAATTGATCATTCGGATGAAGCTTGGAAAAAAGCTTTGGAAGAGGAGAAGTTGGACTATCTGCAACTCAGCGATCCGAAAAGTGTAACTTCCAAACTCTATAATTATAATGGGATACCTTTTATCATCTTGATTTCGCCCGAGGGAATTATCCTGAATAAAGGGTTACGGGGAAATGAAATCCGAACTAAAATAACAGAATATATAAAATAGAGAGAGAATGAGAAACTATATTTTTATACTCCTATGGTGTTTTATCTTCTGTGCTTGCAGTAAAAATGAAACAAGTATTCAACTCCAGATCAAAGGGGACATAACGGATGCTCACCCTAGAATCGTGACATCAGACTCTACGTATCTGTTGACTCTTGATTCTACGGGGGCTTGTAAAATAATATTGCCTGCTATGCAGGAGCCAGAAATAGCAAACCTTTATTATAGCGATATATATGGGGGAACCCCATTGTATATTCTTCCGGGTACTACTCTTTCAATCGGTATGGAGAGGGGGAGCGTGAAAACGTTTGACGGGGAGAGTGCTGATATGTGTCGGCAGTTAAATGATTTCCGCTTACTTCGTCAGTTTTCATTATCTGGTAATGACGTGCTTGAAGAAAAGCAATATTTAGCAAAGCTGGAACGTCTGGTGGAACAATGTAATGTCCATTTGGATACCATGAAACAGGATAGGAAGTTTATAGAGTTACTAAAGAAACGGATGTTTTTCCATATATATTCAGATATTCCGGACTATGTCACGTTTTATAGTTTTCGTACGGGTGATACCGCTTATATACCTTCGGAACATTTCCGGGAAGTTATGGTACGGGTGATTTCAGACGAGGATGGAATTGTGAATACGGGTATGTATTCGATGCTACCTTCTTTTATAGATATCTTGTGCCCGACGGTGTCCAGGACAGATTATAAGACTAAGTTGGCTTATCTTCAGGGACGTTTCAAGCATGCTCGGGTACTGTCTTATGTGAGCGATTACTATATCACGGGTTACCTGAAGAACGAGGGGATTCAGTATTTGCCGGAAGTTCGTCAGGAATATGACAGGTTGGTACAGGATTCCGCCATGAAATCAAAATTCGATGCTTATTGTGCCCGGGCTTTAAAGACTGCACCCGGACAACCGGCTCCTGATTTCAGTTTTCCGGATATGGACGGGAATATGGTAAGTCTTGAAGATTTGAGAGGAAAATATGTGTACATAGATATTTGGGCAACTTATTGTTCTCCTTGTCGTGCGGAAATACCCTATTTGCAGAAGTTGGAAGAAAAATTAAAAGATAAAAATATTTATTTTGTCAGTATTTCGGTGGACACCAACAAAAAAACCTGGGAAAATATGGTAAAAAAAGATCAGCTTGGAGGAATTCAGTTACATTGCGGGAAGAATCCCAAATTTATGGATGATTATGATATTCCCGGAATTCCCCGTTTTATATTGATTGATCCTGAAGGACGATTCTGTGGAGCCCGTGTAGGTCATCCCTCCACTCCGGGATGGGGCGAATATTTGGCCGAACTAGTAAAATAATACGTGAACAATGAAAAAAAATATTTTGTATATCATCTTTTTTATGGTGCTGGTCGCCTGTAAGAGAGAAGCTGTTTTCGAATTGGAAGGATATAGCGGGCAAATACTTCGGGATAGGACTGTTGGGTTGAGGTATCCTACAGCTCCCGGGCGTCAATATTTTCTTTCAACCCAAGCAGATTCGGGTGATTATTTTTTCTTGACCGGGGAAATCACTCCAGGTAAGGTTACATTTCTCGATTTTGGTTATCAACATCTCCCGTTATACGTCGAAAAACAACATTATCGGGTGGTTAAAGAGAATGATAATTATTATATCCTCTCTGATCAGAAAGAATCCTTGCAAAATCGGTATGTGCAATATATGCGTCGGATTTATTCCCTGGATTCGGCCTATAATCAATTATGCCGGGGGTATGACACGATTTCCGATATTGGTCGGAAAGCAAAGCTTTCCGATCGTTTAAAAAAAGATTTAACCTTGCGGAATGACCGGATTATTCAGGGGATAAAGGACTTCTCCGGAACAGAGATAGCTTTGAATATTATCAATGAAGTATTGTATTTCTGTGAAGTTGACTATCGTTTTTTTACCCGGGCCATGGAAGCATTGGGCGATTCTGTTCCCGAAGGAGATTTGAAAAATAAGGTCGTAGAAGCTTATGAACAAGCTAAAAAACGTCAACTTACTGGTAATGCTCCTTCTTTTAGTTTGCCGGATGTAAATGGAAAGATACATCGTTTGGAGGATTTTAAAGGGAAATATCTGTTAATTGATTTTTGGGCTTCATGGTGTGCACCTTGCCGGGCTAAAAATAAAGAATTGAATAAGCATTACCGGGAATTGAAAGATATGGGTTTGAACGTAGTATCTGTTTCCTTGGATAATGATCGGGAAAAATGGTTGAAAGCTTTGAACGAAGATCAGGTGTCCTGGTTGCAGTTGGTGGATCTGGAAGGGTTTAAGAAAAGTAAGGTTAGAGCTGATTATAAGGTAGAACGGGTCCCGGCTGTTTATCTGATCGACCCGCAAGGGAAAGTACTGATTACAGGTCCTACTTTGGAGGAGATTTATTTCCACCTGCAAACGTAGTTTTGTTACTGATTCGTCTGCGGAGACCGGTTTTGCCGGCCGGTTCTCTTCAGGCGATCACCAACCTTTTGCTCTCCCTGGCCGGTGGAACTCTTCAAGGAGTGACCGTCCTCCCCATCCATACCTTCAAGCTTCCGTCCGCTGCCTGCAATCGCGTAAAATCCACCCATTCCTCGTACAAGACAATATTGCCGACTTTCTATCTGAAAGATGGATGTTTATATCTCCTCGAAAAAACGGAGACCCTATCCGGGTGGGAGAGGATGACTTATTTATAGGATGCGGTTCTGCAAAATCAATCAAACAAGTTTGTTGTTTTGCTCTCACCTTTCATTATATTTGCATAATATAGGATGCGGCTCGGCCATGCCAAATTTGAAAACAAAGTTTTTCATTTGTCATTGCTCTCACCTTTCACTATATTTGTTCTGTTTAGGGAATACAAATGGAAAATGAAGCGTTACTTTTCAAAAAGATGCAGCTGGGGGACTGGACTGCTTTTAATCTTTTTTTTAAAGAGTATATGGAGCAATTATATCTTTATGCGGTAGCTTTTGTAAAGGACAGGGCAGCTGCCGAAGATATTGTGCAGGATTCGTTTATTTATCTCTGGACAAACCGGGGGAAAATAAATTTTACAGGTTCAATATATGCTTATCTGTTATTGGCTGTGAAAAATGCCTGTATCAATTATAAAGCTCATCAGCAGGTAGAAGAAAAATACCGGGCGACTTTTCAGGCTGACGGAACAACAGGAGAGGGGGAAGAAGAATGGGAAGAGTTGCGGAATCGAGTGATGAGGGCTATAGATTGTTTGCCACCGAAATGCCGCGAAATTTTTATATTGGGGGCTGTCGAAGGATTGAAATACCAAGAGATTGCCCATGCTTTGGGGATTTCAGTCAATACAGTGAAGACACAGATGAAATTTGCTTACCGCAAAGTGAAATCACAAGTCGGCTCTGAAATGAATGTTTTGATTGTGATGTTTTGGTTGAGTAGTAGATATTTTTGAATATTAGACTGAAAGAATAGGTTTTGCATGGAGATCTTTCGGAATATTCCTAACCGGATCGAAACTCTCCCAGAAGTACAATAATATAACGAAACAGAATGATGGACAACTATATACAATGACGCTGATAAAATAAATAAAGTAGTATGTCCCGAAATTTTAAAAAAAAGTGAATATTCTTTTCACCCTTTTTTCCGTCCTTCCTGCTTTAATAACAGAAAGCAGGAAATATGGAAACAGATCACATTCTCCGATTATTACAGAAATGCTTGTCTGAGGGGCAACCCGAAGACTGGCAGCAACTTAGAAAAGAACTTGCCCGTGGCGGTCAGGAACAGGTACAGAAAGAGCTTTTTCTGTTGGGAGAGTTGAAGCCCGAGGATTTGAAAGCCGACCCTGAAAAATTATGGCGGCAAATTGCTGCCTGTCGTGCTGAGGGGGAGAACCGTAAATTCAGATTACCGAAAAGATGGCGTTATATTGCTGCTGCGGTCCTGCTGTTCATTACAATTGGAGTAGGCTATCTATTGAGACAGCAAAAACAACCGGTCCTCCCGTCTTTATCTGCTTTGCTGGAACCAGGAGAGAGAAAAGCTATCCTTAAATTTGAAAACGGAGAACAGATCGATTTGGGGAGGGTGGCTTCCGGTACTTTGTTGTCGAGGCAGGGGGTGACGATTTGTCTCGATTCCTTACAGGGGATTACCTATCTGCCTGCTTTTTCGGGAGAGTCTGAACCCGTGTACAACACCATTGAAGTACCCAGAGGGGGAGAATATCGATTGGTATTGCCGGATGGTTCGATGGTATGGTTGAATTCGGATTCTGAATTGAAATTTCCGATGAATTTTGCCGGTGAACGACGGAAAGTATTTTTGAAAGGAGAAGCTTATTTTGAAGTGGTCAAGAATCCGGATATGCCCTTTATTGTAGAAGTGGCGGCTATGGAAGTGAAAGTATTGGGAACCTGTTTTAATATCAACGCATCCCGAAGTGATGAGAGGATACAGACCACCTTAGTCAGTGGTAAGGTTGAGGTTTCCGACCGGGAAAATGCCCGGAAAGTGGTTTTACTTCCCAACCAGCGGGCAGAACTCAAAAAGGGCTGCCTGACAGTTGAAAATGTGGATGCTGAGGAGATTATCGCTTGGATGCAGGGAAAATTTTATTTTGAATCGGAATCTTTGGAAGAGATTGCTGCTCAGTTGGAACGTTGGTATGATATCCATTTTTTCTTTTCCCGCGAGAGCCTGAAACAGGAAGAGTTTACCGGAGTGATCCGGCGCGATTATACGGCAAATCGGATATTGGAAATTATTACCAAGACCACGAATGTCGAATTCGATATTAAGGGAAGGACTGTGACGGTGTATTAAAAAATACCGGTATTTGCAGCGAACAAATACCGGGTGGCTGAAATAAATACCGGTTGACTTCGAACCCCAACCGGACATGTCAAACCTCAATTACAAAACTATGAAAAAAAATCCGAACCAATGCGGGATAGGTATGAAAATCCATCTCCGTAAAATCTTACTCGTAATGAAATTAATCTTCTGTTTTATCTGTTGTTTCCTATTCTCATTACATGCTTCTATACGGGCACAGAAGCAAATGGTTACATTGAAATTGGAAAAAACTTCTGTTGCTGAGGCTATTCGGGAGTTAAAACAACAGACTCGCCTGGATTTCTTTTTTAGCAATAAAGAAGTGAATGTGAAGAAGACCGTGTCGCTGAATTGTGAGAACATGCGGATCGATGAGGTACTACAACAATTGTTGGGAACTGAATTTCAATTTGAGTTTGTCGATAATATGGTTATTATCACACCGGGATTCAGAAAGTCCGAAGAAGAGACAAAAAGTGTTCTATATAAAGGTACTGTTTGTGACTCCCAGGGACAGCCGTTGCCCGGAGTTACGGTTGCTGTCAAAGGTACTTCGTTGGGAGTAGCGACCGATGTGAACGGTAATTTTCAAATTCAGATGCCTCCTGCCACGAATTGGATTTTTGTTTTTTCGTTCATTGGAATGCAAACTGTGGAAATACAGTCCGGTGACCGTCGTGAATTTGAAGTGGTGCTGAAACCGGCAAAAGAAGAATTGGAAGAAGTGGTGGTTACCGGTTATCAGACGATCCGGAAGGAACGAATGACCGGTACGACGGCGACGATTACCGCCAATCAGATTGCAGGCCGGGGATTACAGTCGATCGACGAGATTCTGAATAGTACGATCTCGGGGTTGAATATGATCAGTAGTGGCCGGCCCGGACAGGACGCACAGATCCAGATTCGTGGGGTAAATTCGTTGACGGGGAGTACCGAGCCGATGTGGATTGTCGACGGTATGCCGTTACAAGGAGAGATTCCCAACATCCAAAGCGGTTCTACCGATTTGCAGGCGACTATTTTTACGACCGGAATCGGTAATATTGTACCGGACGATATCAAATCGATCACCGTATTGAAAGATGCTGCCGCTACAGCGATTTACGGTGCCAGGGCTGCGAACGGGGTGATCGTCGTCGAAACGAAAAGCGGACTTTCCGGGAAAACCCGGTTTAATGCTTCGGTGAATGTGGGGATTACCGAACGACCCCGGAATAACATCGACATGATGAATACTGCGGAGAAAATCCAGTTCGAACGCGAGATCTTTTACGATCAGCAAGGATATATCTATACCCCCGGGCGGGTGACTAAATTATTGCAGCAAGCAGCCTATGGAGAAATTTCTTCTGATGAGGCCGAACGGCGGATCGGCGAATTAGCTAAAATCAATACCGATTGGTTTAAAGAAATTTATCGCACGGCGATCAGTCAGCAATACAATTTCAGCATGTCGGGAGGTAACGAGAAGACACAACATTACGTTTCCTTGAACTACCTGAAAGAGGTCGGTACCGAACCCAATAATAAGTACGATCGGTTGGGGATGAACATTAAATTAACCCATAATCCTTCCGAAAAAATCCGGATTACCGGTGGGTTGGGGGCCACTATGAAAAACGACAGGGTGACGGCCAGTAGCGTAAATTCCCTGGAATATGCAATGTATGCCAACCCTTATGAACGATTGAAAAATGAGGATGGTACAAAGGCTTACGATATCAGCTACAATGCAAAGGAAAGTAGTATCCGGGACGGGCTGGATTGGGATACCTTCAATATTCTCGACGATCTGAATCGAAATACCAATACCAACCGTTATCTGGATGCCGAGCTTTCATTGAAGGTGGAATGGGAAATCGTCAAAGGCTTGATGTTTACGACCCATGGGGTTTATAATGCCAATTCCAACCATAACCGGATTACCTATACCAATTTTATCAATAACTGGTATTCCTACAAGGGAGAAATTCCGCATGATATGGTGAAGGGCTCTTTGCGGGAGGCTACAGGGTATACCAATGCCTATACATTCCGGAATACACTTCAATATACGGGGGAATATGCCGGAAAACATTATATCTCTTTGTTTGCCGGGCAGGAAATACAGGAGCGGACCGCTTATAATTCCTTCAATTATTCTCCGGTATTCGACGAAGAACACCGGATCGTCGGATTCCCTGAAATGGACGATATCGACGGATCGGAAATCAATTATAGCGCCTTGGGAGGGACAGGAAAGTCGGTCAGCAAAATGTCTTCATTTTTTGCCAATGCCTCATATTCCTACCTGGATAAATACATTTTGACCGGAGCATTGCGCTATGACGGTTCGGATATTATCGGAAACGACAACCAGTTTACTCCGCTATGGAATGTCGGTTTACGCTGGAATCTGCATCGGGAGGAATTTATGAAGCGGTGGATGTGGGTAGACCAGTTCGCTGTCCGGGGTGGTTTCGGATATACCGGGAGTATCGACAAGAATGCACTGCCTTTTGTGGTGATGACCCTTGGACAAAGTGTGATTTATGACGGGCAAACTGTACCGACTTCTTTCAGTTACCCCAACCCGAATGTAAAATGGCAGACCAAACAGGATATGAATGTCGGCCTGGACCTTTCGCTATTCGACTATCGGTTGGAATTGGGGGTGAATTACTACAACAATATCACCCGGGATGTGCTCGACCGGAAAGCTTTACCCTATTCTTCCGGACGGAGTGAGGTGACGGAGAATGTAGCCGATATTTATAATAGCGGATGGGAAATCGATCTGGGAGTAACGCTGTTGAAAAATAAATCTTTTCAATGGTATGCCAAAGCGAACATTGCGATCAACGATAATAAAGTGAAAAATACGTATTATAAGGATACGAAGGATCTGCCGAAAGCAACCTTGAGTAATGCACATCAATTTGTAGAGAATCAGCCGGTGAACGGTTGGTATGGGTATAAATTTGCAGGAATCAATCCCATCAACGGAGCGGTGATGACTTATACCGGCAACGGGGAGGCAACCTTGGATATGTCGGTTAGCGGAGCTACATGGCCTATCCCTTCGGTGTTTTATTTAGGAAATCTTACTCCTCCGGTCGTGGGCGGATTTTCAACTTCTGCCAATTGGAAACAATTGATTTTTTCTGCTAATTTTGAGTTTAAGACCGGACATAAAATCAAATCGTTCAATACCTTCCGAAGCCTGGATGCCCGTAATCGTCATACCTCCGAAGCGAATCGCTGGCGTGAACCGGGAGATATCACCAATGTACCTGCTATGTCGGAAGCCTTTACTACCTATTCTTCCTATATGTACGATATCTTATTGGAGAAAGGAAACTATCTCCGCTGTAGCTATATGACACTGGGATATAACCTGAAACCCGAATGGTTGCATAAAATAGGTTTCAGCACTGCCCGGCTCAGTTTTACAGCGAAAGACCTGTTTACGGTTTCCAGTTATAGCGGAATCGATCCGGCACTGATGGGGTCGTTCGGTTATCCGAATTCCCGGAAATATACGATTACTTTAAATGTTGGATTCTAAAATTGAAAGAGATGAAGAAATTATTCTTATATATCACCTTGCTCTTGAGTTTTACTTCGTGCGAAAAATATCTGGAAGTAAAACCATCGAATATTCTGGCTTTGAAAACTTATGACGATGTAAAATCTTTGTTGGGTTCACATTTGAAATTATATACAACGACATCTACCGGTGCTCATAAATTAACAGGGACGAATGTTCCCTGGAGAGCGAGCGATTTGTATTTGTTCTTCGGTTTCTATAGTGACGATTTGAATACCGATACCTGGCTGAACGGAAATTGGATGGCTAATAATAAAAGAGCGTTGTATACAAACAGTTTGAACTGGCAAAATACCACAATGCCCGGGACGATCTGGGGAAACTATTTCAGTAATATCGGTTTTTATAATACGATTATCGACGAACTGGCGAATGTCAGTGCTTCACAGGAAGAAAAAGATATCGTCGAACAGGAAGCCCGTTTTCTGAGAGCCTGGTATTTGTTTAAAGTGTTACAATATTTTTCTCCCTATCACAGCAATGAATTGGGGATACCCTTTAATACCGATTCTCAAGCAGTCGGAAGTTATAATAAACAGCGGAAAACACAGGCTCAGGTATATCGGTTTCTGATCGATGAGTTGACTACGGTCATTGATTGTAAGACAGAACCCCGGCCGGCTTATAATATTTTTTACGATAAGAACCTGGCCCATGCTTTGCTGGCCGAGATTTACCTTTTTAAAGGCGGTTCGGGAGCTGGCGAGAAAGAGGATTATGTTCAGGCAATTACGCATGCACAGGCGGTTATGAAAAATTATCCGTTGCAAGGGATAGATGAATTCAAACCTTTTGAAACCTATAAGACAAGTGAGGGGGGAGTATATAAAAATAAAGATCAGGCCTTATTGTCCTTTTTGTGGTATACCGGTGATGCAGGCATGTATGGGACGATGGAGGCTTATGGTTTGCTCGAATTTGTCCGGGATGAACTGTTCGAATTGTTCGATGAAAACGATGTTCGCCGTTCCCTTTACTTTAATCCCGAAAACAAGGCTATCCGTAAATTCAAGGATCTGCCGAATTCCTATGGGGTGTTACACTTTTTCCCGGTTTCCGAAATGTATCTGATCGAGGCTGAAAGTTATGCCCGTAACGGACAGGAAGGAGAAGCCCGGCAAGCCTTGGAAGAGTTCCAACGTCATCGGGTCAGAAATTATCAGGGATACAAAGGAGCAGATTTGTTACAAGAGATTATGAATGAACGGCGGAGAGAGTTTTGCCTCGAATACGATATGCGGTGGTGTGATCTGATCCGGATTCAGAAGGGATGGTCCAGAAATTCTTACCAAAATCCGGAAGAAGCCGTCTATATGCTGGAAGATAATGATTTCCGTTTCTGTTTTCCTATCCCTTTGCTGGAAGAAATGCAGGAAAATAATCAGATCGAACAAAATCCCGGATGGAATATGTTGTAATCCTAAAATGATGAATAAGATGAAAATAATAGGTTATATTTTGCTGATTGTTTTGCTTTTTTCGTGTGAAAAGAGTGAATATGAAACCTGGTTGTACGAACCCGGAATCGAAGCCGTCGATTCGGTGGCTATTTATCCCAATAGTCCCGTTTTGATCGCGAATGGTAAAGCTCAATTGAGTTTTCTTGTAAAAGCTTATTCGTTTGTGAAAGATAAACGGACGATCGAACAGGTGATCAATGGGGAACATATTGTCAAAGACTCTGTGTTTACGAAGATTTCTGCAATGAAAATGGATCGTTTCGAAGCATCTGAAATACAGATTAAAACCAGGGATGGCAAATTGATCGAGGGACAGAAATTTTCGACCACCGAAGGGGCTGGAACGGATGTTGAATTTGTATGTACTATTCATGGGATAGAAAGTGAACCTTGTAAAGTGCATTTGATCGCCGATCCGGTAATGGATTTTCCGACTATTACTGTTCCGGTTGTTTTCCATCTGTTGGTTACAGATAAAAATATCAATAGGTATGATGGCATAACGACCGGGTTGTTACAGGGATTTATCGATCGGGCCAACAAAGTGTTTTCGGGAACTTATGCCGACGATCCGGTAGCCGTCGACAGTAAAATTCGCTTTGAATTGGCTACGGTGGATGTACAAGGGAATGAACTCGCTACCCCGGGAATAAACAGAGTGGAAATGGGAACTCCTGCTTATGGCGAAGTTGCCGGTTATATTAACAAGAATTTACTATGGGACCCGAACCGGATATTGAATATCTGGGTAAACGATGAAATTTATGGAACCAATGCTTATGCTCCGGCTTATATTTTGGATAACGGAACCGTTGTACCCGGTTTGAAAATGAATTCGGTTGCTACAGCTGATGAAGTAAGTTTTACTTCGTATAGTGAAGTAGGCATTACTCTTACTGTGAGTTCGATATTCTCGATCAATAAAGGGGGCTATGAATATTATCTGGGTACACATTTCGGATTAATGCCTACGGTGTTCAGTACTTATTCGGGAATTCCCTTTGTTAACGGAGATGTAGATTTTTGTTCGGATACTTATACTTATGAATTAGGGCCTATTGCTTTGGAAAAGAATACTTATTCGGATGATAAACAGGCTCCGGTGATTTATTATAATTCCTGTAATATCATGGATGAAAGTTCGGCATCGACTTCTCTGACCTATGAACAGGTTTTGCGTATGAGGAAGGTGATTGCTAATTGTCCGGGACGGATGTTCGATTAATATAATAACCATGTGCTGATGTGCTCCCGGGAGTTACTCCATAATGAGCACATTAGCACATAAATTTTATCCCATAATCCAACGAGCCTTCCTACCCAGTATGCGATACATCAAGGCCGTGAATCCCCACGCACACAGGAAAATAAAAATTGCCATTACCGGCACCTGTAGCGGAATCGGCAGATTGA
>OCHV01001359.1_pt1 | contig 16060 bp, 13 predicted proteins | sample 1538461 | NCBI WGS metagenome assembly OCHV01 (sample SAMN04571692, study PRJEB22368) | human gut metagenome | biome: human gut; material: stool | host: Homo sapiens | place: Luxembourg | collected 2012-08-03 | reverse complement strand
AGCGTTCTTGATCCCGGTCTTTATCAACCGCCCGAAGAACGTGAACGTGATCGGTATCAATACGAAGACCACGGAGAAAACGTTGGCGGGATTGCTCCGTTTTGCCTCTGCCTTGGTGAAATACGATTTCGATATGGTGCTGGATTTGCACGACGTGTTGCGGACCATGATTATCCGTACGCTGTTCCGCTTGAACGGCAGACGGGTGTTTGTCGTGGATAAGGCCCGGAAAGATCGTGCCCGGTTGACCGACGCAAAGCATAAACGATTTAAACAACTTCGCCCGGTGATCGAACGTTACGCGGATGTGTTCCGCAACGCCGGGCTTAACTATACGGAATCGTTCACCTCGCTTTATGAGACCTCGACCCCTGATTTATCCGCCTTGGAACCCCTTGTGGGAACGAAGACGGGCAAATGGATCGGTATCGCCCCCTTCGCCAAGCACCGGGGAAAGATTTATCCGACCGGGGAGATGGAGCTGGTCATGGCCGAGCTTTCCGATCGAGAGGATTTTACCATCTTCCTGTTCGGTGGTCGTGGCTACGAGGAGGCGCTCTTGGATCAATGGGCTTTTGAGTATCCCCGGGTAAAAAGCGTGGCGGGCAAGTATTCCTTGGATCAGGAACTGGCCTTGATCAGCCGGTTGGATCTGTTGATTTGCATGGATTCCGCCAATATGCATTTCGCTTCCTTGGTCGGTACACGGGTAATTTCTGTTTGGGGCGCTACCCATCCCTATGCCGGATTTTACGGATATCATCAGGATCCGGAAGATTGTATCCAGCTGGATTTACCTTGTCGTCCTTGTTCCGTATTCGGCCAAAAGCCCTGCCTGCGGAAGGATTGGGCGTGTATGAAACAGCTCAATCCGGATCTAATCATAAACAAGGTATTAACCTCTTTAAATGAAACGATTTCGGATGCAGGAGGTCATTAACCCGGCGTATAGGCGATTCGAGGATTTTGTAAGGCGTGTACCTCGTATATTTTCAGAAGAGGGAAAAACGATTTATAAGGCGAGGAATGAGATCAAGGTTTTTGAGGTAGATGGTGTGGAACTGAATGTCAAGCGATATAGAGTCCCCCACTTGATAAACCGTGTTATTTATCGTTTTTTCCGTCAGCCTAAGGCCGTGCGAGCCTATGAGTACGCTCTGCGTTTAGTCGCCAAGGGTTTTGAGACTCCTGCCCCGATCGCTTATATCCTTTTTAGGAAGAAAGGGTTTTTGGAATATAGTTATTTTATCAGTCTGCAATCCAGCTATAAGACATTGTATAAAGTCGGACAGCGTCCGGTAGAGGAGAACGAGGATATTTTCCGTGCGTTAGGTACTTATATGGCAAAGTTGCATGAGGCGGAGGTTTATCATGCCGATTTCTCTCCCGGAAATGTATTGTACGATCGTACGGAGGAAGGGGTTAAGTTCTCCTTGATCGATATAAACCGGATGCACTTCGGGCCTGTCTCGCTAAAACGAGGATGCGCGAATTTCTCCCGCTTGTGGGGACGGGAAGCCGCTTTTCATTTAATGGCGGAGACCTATGCCGAGAGCCGGCATTTTGATGAAGCGGAATGCCTTCGTTGGATATTATATTATCGAAATCGTTTCTGGAAGAAATATGCGTTGAAGCATGAGATTGAATTTGAATTATAGACTTTTATGAAAATACAAATACTCCGGTTCTGCTTAGTTGTTAGTTGTCTTTTGACCTATGTATCTCCGGTTAAGGCGTTAGAATGGTGGGAAAAGGTAGAGTATCTGACTTACTCGCCCCGTTATTTCGGGCCAAATGCCTTTCCGATTCCCGAGTTGGTAGGAGGAAGCCTGTCCAGCCGTTGGGAAGTGGAGCTTCGGGGGGAATATCATAAGACGCGAGGCGATCAGACGAAAGATATCTTTACCCGTTTGTACATTCCTGTCGTAAAGGGGCGTGTAGGAGTGAATGTCAGTTGGGTATTCCAAGAATGGTATGAGATGTCGCCGGAAGTGCGGGATGAGCGTTATGCGGTAGAACTGAAATCCCCGATTGTTTGCCGGGGCGACGTGATCTTTAATTTTTATTTCCAAGCCCTCCGGAGTGAGAAATGGATGGATATCGTGGTAAGCGCCAACCTGAAAACCGCCAGTGGCGGACGCTTGTGCGACGCTCGTTATACGGATGCGGCCTCTTATTGGTTCGACGCCAATCTGGGACGTACGTTGTGGAAGCGGAAAGATGTAAACGCTTCGATCCGTGTGCAAGCTTTAGCGGGTTTTTATTGTTGGATGACGAACGATGTCGTGAATCGTCAAAACGACGCTTTCTGTTATGGAGCAGGTGTGTTAGGGACCTATCGGGGGTTCTCGTTGGATTGTAATTATGCCGGTTTCCGGGGATATCGGGATAATGGGGATAAGCCGATGATTCTACGGACAAAGCTAAATTATGAGCTTAAGAAAAATATCCTGTCCTTCCAATATAAACATGGAATGAAGGACCATCTTTATGATAGCTATTCATTAGCTTATATCCGTTGTTTCTGAATCTGTAAATAATCTATGCTTTCTTGATCGACCTGAATAACGTGGCGAAGCCGTCTGTATAAGCCTTTACGCTGAAATCTTGGATGATATGCTCACGTGAGGCCTTGGCGAACGCTTCCAATCGCTCCGGGTTATCGATAAGCGAGCGGATAGACGCCGCCATTTGTTGAGGAAAAGAAGGCGGCACTAACAATCCGGTGACTCCGTCTATGATTAAGTCTCTTGCTCCCGGTATATCTGTTACGATACAAGGAACGGAACAAGCCATAGCCTCCCGCACGACTCTCGGGGAGGCATCCCGGTGCGAGGGAAGTATAAACAACTGGGACGTGACCAGAAAAGAGATGGCGTCGGAACGCTGTCCCAGAAAATGAATTTGTGCGCTTACCTTCGACTGTTGGGCTAATTGGAAATCATTTTCTCCATATTCTCCCACGATTGTAAGATGTACCCGTGGATCATCCAATAAGATAAACGCATGAATCAAATCGGTTAAGCCTTTGAACGGCCTGTTCTTCGTCGCTCCGATATAGATGCAACGAAAGGCGTCGTCCGGAATATCGTCTGCTTGTTTGGGCGTACGGACTGCCTCCTTGATCCAATCGATATCAAATGGCTTTGTGCTGGTCGTTAGCCTTTTTCGTGCGATGAATCGGGAGAGATATTCCTCGATATCTTTGGTCTCGCATACGACATGCTCCACGGCGGGATTTAATATGCCTAGATAATAGGTCGGATCGAACCGCTTCAATTTAGCCTGCGTGCCTCGGTATGCGATATTCTTCGCCCGTGTGCCTATGGAGGCGAATAAAGCGTTTGATAAACCGGAACTACTTGGTGAGTAGATAAGGTCGATCCGATAAGTCTTGATGATTTCGCGCAGGGCACGAATAACGTTCCAGTTGAACTTCGAGGTAATGACCGGCAGATCCAAGGGTGTACAATTCCCATAGATCTTTTTGTCGGTATACGATTGGGGGGAAGCGATATAGATGTTGAAGTCCTCAAGCTTGGACAATCCTTCCAGCATTTTGTAGGTCGCTATGTCGGCTTCTTTATAGACTAAAAGTATATTCATTGTGTATGGATAAAATGGATTTGCTAAGATCGTGAGATATTCTCGTATACTCGCATGAAATGAGCCGCTAATACGTCGGGCATGAATCGCCGTATATTCTCTCGTCCGCCGGAACGCATGGATTCGGCCAGCTTCGGCTCGTTCAATACGGACTCTATCAAGCCGCGCAGTTCTTGCTCATTTCTCGGATCGGTATATAGAGCGGACGATCCGCCCGCCTCTTCCAGACAAGAACCGGTAGCCGCTATCACCGGAATACCGGCAAGCTGGGCTTCTAATATCGGGATACCGAATCCTTCGAAAAACGAGGGATATACAAATAAGGTCGCCATCTGATAGAAAGCGGCTAATTCGTTAAAAGGTATATGGGTCAAGATACGGACGCGACCGGACAGGTTGTTTTCCCGGATATAGGTCTCTACCGTATCCGTATAAGGCGTATGCTTACCGATAGCGATCACGGAGATATCTTCTTTCAGGGCTTTCAGGGCTTTTACCAGAAGCAATAAATTCTTCCGTTCCTCGATGCTCCCTACATATAATATATAAGGCCCGTTTATCTGATATTTCTCGCGTACGGACGATTTCACGTCTTCTTGAACCGCTTGCCCGAATATCGGGTCACAACCTTGGTAAACAACCTCGATCTTGCTTTCCGGAATGTGGAAGAAGTCCCGGATGTCTCGCATCGTCTGCCTGCTGATCGCTATGATCTTGTCCGATCGTAAACAAGCTTGCTTGAATTTGTAGGTATAGATGGAACGATCGATCGGTTTATAAAGCTGCGGGTAACGCAAGAAGATCAAGTCATGTATCGTTACGACCGCTGGGATTCCGTTCTGTTTTAGATTCATAGGAATCTCATTACTCAAGCCATGGAACAGATCTACGTGCTCTTTTCGAAGCGTAGTCGTTAGACCGGAGGTACGCCATAAAGACGGAAATAGTTTATCGAACCTGCCTTCCGGATAATGGAATGAGACACTTGGACGCTCCTCGATCCGTTTCCGTAACGCCTCTTTGCCTTTGCCCGGCGTATAGAGTTGATAGATATGCTCCGGGAAAGAAGTGGACAAACTATTCACTACGAACCGGCTATAATTACCCAGTCCGGTAGCGTTATGCGTAATCCGTTTTGCGTCGAAAGCGATCTTCATAGGCTTGAATTCGATATATTGGGCAAATATACGATATAATTTTAATTACCTTTACCTCATTTCCTTCCGAAATCCGCCGGGATCTCCCCCCATACGGATGTTTCCCATTTGAGGATCTGGGTGGTATAGGTATGGGTGTTCAACCATTTCTCGGCCCGCTCGATGAGGTCGAAGATAGGTTCGTTGATCGGTTTACGTGCTAATAGGGTTTTGCATTTCTTTTTCTTGACCCAGCTGATGGCGTTGCGGCTATCCGAATAGATCGGCAGGTCGCTTCCCTTTTGCTGTAGCAAGGCGAGGCCGTGTACTAAGGCGAGGAATTCCCCGACATTGTTCGTGCCCTCCTTCAGCGGGCCGATATGGAAGATCTCTTGCCCGGTAGCGGTATAAACGCCTCTGTACTCCATATCCCCGGGATTACCGCTACAGGCGGCGTCTACGGCAAGACTCTCATTGATGGGGTTCCCGATCGGGGCTTCCGGCGCGAGACGGGCCACGGCTTTCGGGGAAGAGACGGTCTTTAGGTAATGGGTATAGCCGGCCTCGAAGGCTTTGGCGGCTTCCTCCCGGTTCTCGAAGGATTTATATTTGGCTCCCTCTTGTCCGTCTACCTGTGCCTTGCATTCCGCCCAGTTATCATAGATTCCCGGGTTCAAACCTTTCCATACGACATAAAACTTATTCTTGGCCATGGCTCTTACTCAAGATTTCTTGTGAGAATTGCGTATAGGTACCGAACGGCGCTCTTTTATCCTTGAAGAAACGGATCAAGGCATCCAGCCTTCTTTCCATGCCGCAACCGGAATGGTTGGTCATGATAAACGGTAACTTTAGCTCTTTCCGATCACTTAAGGAGGTGAACTCCCACGGATGGAAATAGGTCAGGAAATAACCGTCCTCTTTCCACGTCCAAAGCGCCAGCTTACGGTACAAGGAGGCCGGAAGGTTATGGTAAGCCAGCCAAAACAAGGGGAAACGGACGATCGGGGTCACCGAGGCGGGCAGTTGCAATACGCCCGCTTTCATGAAATAGGTACGGGGCTGCCCCAGATGGTTGTAACGGCCGGGAATGCAAGTCGGGTTCAAGGACGAGTTGTATAGATAACCGGCCTTATGGATCTCTTCTTCTTCGACGGGCATCATGCGGGCCATACGGAAACCGTTCACCGGTTGTCCGGTCAGTTCCTCCAACGCCTCTTTTGACTTGCGTAGATCGGCGGTCTCGAACGACGAGTGATAAAAACCATGCGAAGCGATCTCATGTCCACCCTTTTGGATGTCCAAGATCAAATCCTTTGCGTGAAGGGCGAAGTTCGCCGTGCAAAAGAAAGTCGCTTTTACCCGGTGACGGGCCAGACATGCCAGTATCTTCCGGGTTCCTTCTACGGAAGTACGCATTTGTTCCTCGAACGGCAATTCCACGCCGTGTTCCAATGGAGCGTCAAACTCCTCGATATCAAAACTAAGTAATATCATGTATGTCAATTAATCTCTATGAAATAAGATGGATAAGAAGTTCAACGCTTCCCGCCGCAGGACCTTGAATCCCATATCGGATACCGCCAGTCCTTCTTTGATGTTCGCGTTGATCGTCCGTAAGTTTATCTCTTTCCGGCGACTTGCCTTATAGATAAATTCCGTATCGAATAGGAAGCTATTGATACGGGTAGTCAGGAATATCGCCTGTCCCGCTTGGCTGAATCCCTTCATGCCCCCTTGCGTATCCTTGATCTTGATCCGCAAGACCCATGTATTGCATATGTGGGACAGTTTGGATAACATTTGCCGGAAAGGAGGTAGATTATCCTGATAACTTTTGCCGCGGGTAGCCACGACTACGTCCGCTCCTCCTAGCAACGCCTCGACCATCCTGCCGAATGAGTCGTTTGTATATGGAAAATCGTAGTCTGTATAAATAATGTAAGGAGAGGTACATCGCTTTACCGCCTCTCGCAAGGCATATCCTTTTCCCCGGTTGGGCTTATAGTCCACGACGCAGACATCCGGTATCAATTGCCGGAGGCGGTCGATCGTTTCCGGCTCGTATCCCCGTCTCGAACCATCACTGACAATAAAAAGGTGGAAACGTACCGGGCTGAATAATCGCTCCACTTCGCGGAAATGGGTGGCTACTCGTTCCTCCCAGCCCGAAGGCGGGTTGTAACAAGGTAATACCAAATCTATGTCTGCTCGTGCGTTCATTCCATTTATACCTTTACCGGATTATAACTCCTCGTACACATCTCAAATGTCAGCTTTAGCCAGATCAGCATACAAGGCAACGCTTTTAACGCATACGGGTATACATAATGCACTCGTATGTATTTCGGGAAAAGATCGGACGGAGACATGCTGGTCAATATAAAGGCGAAGACCATCAAGACAATATCCAATGTCGAACGTTTCCACGGTACAGCCGTATACCAAATAGCGACTCCGATAAACGCTATGATATAGGTACTGGACTCGCTACCCGTGCTGAACAGTACGACAAACATCAACACCGAGGCCAATAACGTTTTCCGGAAAGCCTCATATTTATATTGACTGATGCGTAGATAAGGCAGGCCGAATAATATTAATCCCCCTATTATCAGATAAATGTCCGAGTAACTGACCGATCCCGATATCTTACGAACCATTCCCAAGAAGGAAATGTTCTGCATGAGCGCGAATAAGTTCTCCGAATTTTTTCCGGATAAGTCCTCGAACCAACCGGTATATTGGGACATTATATAATCCGGCCCGGACAATATCATCGGGGCTACGACCATGACGACCGCCCATCCTACGCAAGATAGGCTGAACTTCATCTTATGGCGAGAGAAAAAGAAGAACGCCAATCCCGTGATCCCATACAATTTAGTAAAGGTACCCAACATGATCACGAAAGCGGCCCATACGTCTTTCTCTTTCTCTATCAATACGTAAGCGAGGACAATGATAGCGGCGATACTGATATTGAATTGCGACATGAAAAGCGAGGTAAGCAACTCGTGGGCACAGAACCAATAGATAAAGATACGTTCCCGCTTGATCCCCGGCAGCATCTTGATCGCCCAGAATAAGAAAAGGCTTTGTGCCACCGACCAAGTAAGCAATCCCAACCATAACGGTGTAACGGCGAATGGAGCGATGATCAAGCTAAATACCGGCCCGTAGTGAAAAATATCGTTGTATTCTTCCGGATAGGCGGCATAGAGCGGTAACTCATTCAACGTATGCCAAAAGGATTGCCTGAAGATCGAGAAGTTATTATATTTCCCGGGGAAATACTTGGTAATCCATGCGATAACCCCCAGCAATGCCCATAGCCCCATTAAGGTACTATATTTGCTGAAAAATGGCTTATGGATAATTGTATTGAACTTATCTATAAATTTCATCATCGAATCTACATCTGTCTACGGGGCAAAATTACATAAAAACGGTGACTTTTATGCGAGTTAAATAAAAATACTATTTTTGCGTCCAAAACTGGTAAGAGATTATTTATGAATGAAATGTTGAGATACACGATCATTCGTGTCATTCTGTTTGTAATGGGAGGCTTTCTTCTTCTCGGATGTTCGGATGAAGATGATGTGGATAATAGTGGAGGAACGAGTAAATATGGTTTAATACGGATGGCAGAGGAGGATTATGATTCGTCGAATACTTTTTATATCCTTCAGGATGAGGAACCGGACGAGGTTCTTTTCGATTCGTCGCAGCGAAAATTCAAGGTGAATGAACCTTTGCAGGTGTCGGTTACCGAGCAGAATGAGCTGATGCTTCGTTTCTATTCACCCAGGGCTATACATAACGTGATCGTATGGGCGACGATTGAAGGCTATGAGGACGAGGTACGGTTTGCGGAGTTTACTACGGTTTTACCTTTTCAGGAGTTTAAAATGAAGTTGCCTTTTCTGGAACAGGCGAAGGTTTATTATACGCGTTCCGGCGAGGAGGTTACCATAGAAGCCTATCCGGATATGGCGGCCGAGAATATAAGTTTGCGGATTGAATGTGGAGATCCGGTATATCAAGGAATGATTAACGTGAAACCAAAGTGGAATATTTGGTTTGGTAAGTATTCTGGTTCAAACTGGGGTAACTTCAGGCCACATCTGGCTCGTGAGGCGGTTGCCCTTTCCTTGAATATGGCGGCGATGTTTTCTTCCTCGCTTTTTGACGAGGAACTGGAGAAGTGGCGTGGTAAGCTGATAAATAACGAGCAAATCGTGGATATAGATGTATTGAAGAAAAAGATCTTGAATCATGGCGGATTGTGTTATGGGCGTGTGGTGAATGTTGTCGGCCTGGGCGGGGGAAATACCTTTGGATTAGGTGAATATGTCTATCTTACCCATTATGCGGATGATGCCAACGGGACTGATGTGCCGTATCATGAGCTGGCGCACTGCTTGGGATATGGGCATAGTGGGAATATGACGTATTATCCGGCGGAAGGAGGCTTCCCTACGATTTGTATGAAGGTTTACTCACAGCTTTCCGTGAGTAAGAAATTGCCGATTTATTCCCGCCGTTTCTTGCATACCCGGAGGAATAAGAACTTGGTAGAGAACAAAAGCGTGTATACCTCCTCGAAATACATTATCGATGATCCGGAATTGGATGCCATAGATGGCGGGCTTGGGCTTGCTCCGATGGAGACGGATAGGGCTGGCGATGAGGGTTCTCCTCTCTCATTTACACTTTCAGTCTTGGATATTCCCGGTGCCACTGTGGAAACTTTTCATCCGAAAGCGGTCCATCTTTATGGGAATACGCTATATGTAGCAAATGACGCTCCGGGACATTATAGTTTGGAGGTCTTTGATGTATCTTCCGGTAATGTGCGTCATGTGAAAAGTATGGTTGAGTGGATGAACGGAGATAAGAAAGAGACCTTTGCGGGGGAGCCAAACGGCGTGACTCGCTCGTATGGGAAAATATATGTCACGAATACGGGAAGCCGTACGGATGTGTTCGATGCGGAAACGTATGAGTTCATTACTTGTATCGGTACGGGTACTTGGGGTGAGGGTGGTTATCAGACCGTTCATGCGTTTGATGTGACGGCTAGTCAAGGGGCTGTCTTTATTCGGGATAAACGGAAACTGGTAGTTGTCTTGGAGCAAGATGTACAGCCCGGTTCCGCTGCTCGGGTACCTATATATAGCCGTAGCGTAAATTTACAAGAGGCAATGGGTACTTATGCGGTAGCGGCACGAAATGATGGCTTTTTGTATGTGACGGCCCAGAATAAAAATATGATCTATTTATTCGATCCTGCGGACATTCGGGCAGGGGACACGGGCTTTGCGCCGTATCTGGTGACATTGGGATTTGAAAAGTCTCCCCAGTCGATAGTGTTTGTAGGGGATCGTTTGTTTGTTACGCTTCGTGTCGATGATAAACGGTCGGAACTATGGGAGATCAGCCCTAAGAACGGCAAATTATTGCAGGACTTTACAGATTCGATGGTCTATCCCGAGAAAATAGCCGGTGCTCGTCATACTTTATTGGTAGTGGATCGTGCGACCCAAACCGTAAAAGCCATTGGCCTATGATTTTTTTATTGATTCTTAGGAATAAAGAAGATAGAGTTCCCGGAAAAAGTTTACATTTGCGAAAACTATTATAATAACGTATGAAACGTGTTTTTTTGGTCGGATATATGGGAGCGGGCAAGACAACGGTGGGAAAGGAGCTTGCCAAGCTCGCCGGTCTTTCGTTCATAGATCTTGATTACTATATCGAAGGGCGTTATCATAAGGCCGTTTCGCAGATATTCGCCGAGAGAGGGGAGGAGGCTTTCCGAGAGATAGAACGGAATATGCTTCACGAGGTCGCTGAGTTTGAGGACGTGCTGATCTCCACGGGAGGAGGCGCTCCTTGTTTTTTCGATAACATGGAGTTTATGAACGCTTCTGGCACGACGGTTTACTTGAAGGTGTCAGTCGAGGAGCTGGCGAAGCGTCTGGAGTTGTGCAAACATACCCGTCCGGTGTTGAAAGGACGTTCCGGGGAGGAACTGAGGGCGTTTATCGCCGAGAGTCTGGAGAAAAGGAATCCGTTTTATACGAAGGCGTCCATAACGTTTGATGCCGAGAAGATGTTAACAGAATCTGATGTACATGACATATCGAACGCGTTAATGAAAATCCTATAGCATATGGAAGCGAACGACGGCCGGCAGGCACAGGGGGCCTATATCCCGCAGGAATTATTGAAAGAGATCAGCAAGGTGAATAACCGTTTGCTTATCGGTATTCCTCGTGAACGATGCGAGGCGGAAAAACGTTTGCCGTTGACTCCGGAGGCAGTGGATATGCTGACCGATTGCGGTCACCGGGTGCTGGTGGAAAGTGGCGCCGGATTAGGCATCAACTATTCCGATAATCATTTCTCGGAGGCGGGGGCGGAGATTGTCGATACGCCCGCGGAAGTTTTCCAAGCGGATCTGATCTTGAAGATATTGCCTCCGTTGCCGGTGGAAATCGCGCTTATGAGACCTCGCACGACCGTTTTCTCATTGGTGCAGTTTAATTTATTCGCTCAAGAGGCTTTCGAGTTGATGATGGCGAAACGGATTACCGCTATCTCTTATGAGTTGATGGCGGATGAATATAATCGTTTCCCGGTGCTGAATGTCACTTCCGAGATCGAGGGGGCGGCTTCCATAACGATCGCTTCCGAGCTGTTGAGCAATACCCAAGGAGGTAAAGGGATCTTATTAGGCGGTATCCCGGGCGTATCCCCTACGGAAGTGGTGATCATCGGGGCCGGAAACGCCGGGACCGTGGCCGCGCGTGCCGCGTTGGCCTTGGGAGCATCCGTGAAAGTATTCGATGATGATATCAATAAATTGCGTATAATACAACAGGTCTTAGGGCAAGGGCTTTTTACTTCCACGTTCCATCCGAATGTGCTGCATAACGCGTTTCGTAGCGCTGACGTGGTGATCGGGGCGATGCGTTATATTAATACGAGACATCGCTATATTATCGCTACGGACTTGGTGCGTACGATGAAAAAGGGAGCTTTGGTGATCGATCTGAGGGTAAGCCAAGGCGGTTGCTTTGAGACGACATGCTGCTTGTCGAGGGAAGATCCCGCGGTGTTCGAGCAATATGGGGTATTACATTATTGTAAACTGAATATCAGCAACCGGGTGGCTCGTACTACCTCGATGGCTTATAGTAATATATTCGTGCCTTTATTATTGTCGTTGGGCGACGCCGGTTCCGTGCAAGGAATGATCAAATCGGATAAGGGCTTTAGGGCGGGAGTATATATGTATTACGGGAAGACAGTGAATAGTTATGTGTCTAATCATTTTAATCTATCATCTAATAATCTTGATCTATACCTCTCTGCTTTTTGATGCGGAAAAGTTTTGAACTCGCAAAGTTTATGCTTTACTTTGCGGACGATCTAAATACCAATAAGCGATAAAGCTAATAAAGTATATTATGGCAGAACAGACAAAAGTTAAGACGCTGGAGAAGGTTGTAATTCGTTTCTCGGGAGACTCGGGAGATGGTATGCAGTTAACCGGTACAATCTTTTCAAACCTGTCCGCGGTTTTCGGGAACGAGATTTCTACATTCCCAGACTATCCGGCAGAAGTACGTGCTCCACAAGGAACACTAAGTGGTGTATCTGGATTCCAAGTGCACTTGGGATCGCGCAAGATCTTCACACCCGGTGATAAGGCCGACGTATTGGTGGCCATGAATCCCGCCGCGCTAAAGGTGAACGTAAAACACCTAAAACCCAATGCGATTGTTTTAATCGACACGGACTCTTTCAAGAAAAGTGATTTGGATAAGGCCTTGTTTACGACCGATGATCCGTTTACTGAGCTGGGATTGACTGGCGTGCAGGTTGTTGCCGCTCCGATCTCTACGATGGTAAAAGACGGATTGGTTGAGTTTGGCTTGGACAATAAATCGGCTCTTCGCTGTAAGAATATGTTCGCCTTAGGACTTGTTTGCTGGTTGTTCGAGCGTCCGCTGGAGGAGGCTATGCACATGTTGCAGAATAAGTTCGCTAAGAAACCGGTTATCGCCCAAGCTAATATCAAGGCTTTGACGGACGGTTATAATTATGGTAATAATATCCATGCCTCGGTTTCTACGTATCGTATCGAGAGTAAGAAAGCCGAGCCCGGATTCTATACGGACGTGAATGGTAATAAGGCTACTTCCTATGGTTTGATAGCCGCTGCCGAGAAAGCTGGTTTGCAGTTGTTCTTGGGTAGTTACCCGATCACTCCGGCTACTGATATTTTACATGAATTATCTAAACGTAAGGATTTAGGCGTTATCACGGTTCAGGCCGAGGATGAGATCGCCGGTATCTGTACTTCTATCGGAGCTAGTTTCGCCGGTTGCTTGGCGGCTACGTCTACTTCCGGACCGGGTCTTGCCTTGAAGAGCGAGGCGATCGGTTTGGCTGTAATCGCTGAGTTGCCTTTGGTGATTATCGATGTTCAGCGTGGCGGTCCTTCTACGGGCTTGCCGACGAAGAGCGAGCAAACGGACTTGATGCAAGCGCTGTATGGCCGTAATGGTGAGAGCCCAGCTGTGGTAATAGCGGCCTCTACGCCGACTGATTGTTTTGATGCCGCATTTTGGGCGGGTAAGTTGGCCGTGGAGCATATGACTCCGGTTATCTTGTTGACCGATGCCTTTATCGCTAACGGTTCTTCCGCTTGGAGAATTCCGGAAATGGATAAATATCCGGAGATTAAGCCGAATTACGTAGCTAATTATCAAGACGAGAAAGTTTGGAAGGCGTATCGCCGTAACAAGGAAAGCTTGGTTCGTTACTGGGCGATTCCGGGAACGGAAGGTTTTGCTCATCGTCTGGGTGGTCTGGAGAAAGACTACGAGACGAGCGCAATCTCTACCGATCCGGCTAACCACCAGAAGATGGTGACGACCCGTCAGGCTAAGATCGATAAGATCGCCGACTATATCCCCGAACTGGAAGTGATCGGAGATGAGGACGCTGATTTATTGATCGTTGGTTGGGGTGGAACCTACGGACACCTTTACGAGACGATGGAGACGATGCAGGAGAATGGCAAGAAGGTGGCTTTCGCTCACTTCAAGTTTATCAACCCGCTGCCTAAGAATACGGCTGAGGTTCTTTCTAAGTATAAGAAAGTGGTGGTGGCTGAGCAAAATAACGGCCAGTTCGCTAACTATTTACGTGGAAAGGTACCCGGATTTAACCCGTATCGCTTCAATCGTGTAAAGGGACAACCTTTTGTCGTTGCGAGATTAGTTGAGGAATTCACTAAAATATTGGAGGCTTAAAAGATGACAACAGAAGAAACTAAATTTCAACCGAAAGATTATAAAAGCGACCAGTACGTACGTTGGTGCCCGGGTTGTGGCGACCATGCGGTACTGAATTGCCTGCATAAGGCTATGGCCGAGGTAGGAGTGGCTCCTCACAATATGGCAGTTATCTCGGCTGTTCTTCCCGCTTACCTTATTATATGAATACGTATGGCTTCCATACGATCCATGGTCGTGGAGCGGCTATCGCTACCGGCGTAAAGACGGCTCGCCCGGACTTGAGCGTATGGTTGATTACGGGTGATGGCGACTGCTTGGCTATCGGCGGTAATCATTTTATCCACGCTGTCCGTCGTAATATCGATTTGAATATCGTTCTTTTCAACAATAAGATCTATGGTTTGACGAAGGGGCAGTATTCCCCGACATCCGACCGTGGTTTCGTATCCAAGAGCTCTCCGTATGGAACGGTGGAAGATCCGTTTGTGCCGGCTGAGTTGGCATTGGGTGCCCGTGGTAATTTCTTCGCCCGCTCGATCGATGTGGATTTGAAGAATACGACCGAGGTATTGACGGCTTCCGCTCGTCATAAAGGCGCTTCCGTTACGGAAGTGTTGGTAAACTGCGTGATCTTTAATGATGGTATCCATAAGGGGATCGTTGATAAGGCATACCGTGCGGATCGTACGATTTTCCTTCGCCATGGCGAGAAAATGGTTTACGGCGCTAACATGGATAAAGGCCTTGTGCTAGACGGCCTAAAACTGAAATCCGTAACGATCGGACAAGATGGTTATACGATGGATGACGTATTGGTACACGACGCCCATGAGAAGGATAACACCTTGCATATGATGCTTGCCATGATGAGCGGTGATATGCCAATTGCGTTAGGCGTAATACGAGATGTGGAGGGACCGACCTATGATGAGGCTGTCCACCAGCAAATCGAGGAGGTACAAGCGAAGAATCCTACACGTAAATTACACGACCTTTTGATGAAAGGTGAGATTTGGGAGGTAAAGTAATATATTTCTGATCGGATATAAGAGAAGGCGCAAGATATTTATCCCGCGCCTTTCTTATGATGACGACTTCGGAAATAGTTGAGACGCTAGCTAAAAGTATATGATTTGTAAACTCCATATTACAAATAGACTAAGGGTTTTGTTAATTGCATGGAAAAGAGTAATTATTACTGAAAAATTTCCTTAATAAGCTGTGTACGATAAAAAAAAATATTACTTTTGTACCGCGGTTAACAAGGTGGAGTCGCAGCAAGCTCCAAAAGGTCGGAAAGCCTCACCGTATCGAACTAGAGTAGAGAGAAAAGTTATATAAAGTCAATCATTTAAATTAAATTCAAGATGGCTAATTTAGATTTAAGCAAGTACGGAATTGTTGATGTGAAAGAAATCGTTCACAATCCGTCTTATGATGTTCTGTTCGCAGAAGAAACTAAACCGAGTTTGGAAGGCTTCGAGAAAGGCCAAGTAACTGAGCTAGGTGCTGTAAACGTGATGACTGGTATTTATACAGGTCGTTCTCCTAAAGATAAATTTTTCGTAAAGAATGAAGCCAGCGAAGATTCTGTATGGTGGACTTCTGATGAATATAAGAATGATAACAAGCCTTGTTCTGAGGCTGCTTGGGCAGACTTGAAGGCTAAAGCTGTAAAAGAATTGTCTGGCAAACGTTTGTTCGTTGTCGATACATTCTGTGGCGCTAACGAGGCTACTCGTTTGAAAGTACGTTTCATCATGGAGGTTGCTTGGCAAGCTCACTTCGTAACTAATATGTTCATCCGTCCGACAGCTGAGGAATTGGCTAACTACGGCGAACCTGATTTCGTTTCTTTCAACGCTGCTAAGGCTAAAGTTGACAACTACAAAGAATTAGGCTTGAACTCTGAGACTGCTACTGTTTTCAACTTGAAGACTAAAGAGCAAGTTATCTTGAATACTTGGTACGGCGGTGAGATGAAGAAGGGTATCTTCT
>OCHV01001358.1_pt1 | contig 16073 bp, 9 predicted proteins | sample 1538461 | NCBI WGS metagenome assembly OCHV01 (sample SAMN04571692, study PRJEB22368) | human gut metagenome | biome: human gut; material: stool | host: Homo sapiens | place: Luxembourg | collected 2012-08-03 | reverse complement strand
CGTGTAGGCATCGAAGCCGCCCACATTGCAGCCCTTTCCCCGGAAGCCCTCCGCGATGCCCCGGATGAGGCTGGCCGAGTGGGTGCTCTCCCCCTGCTGCGGCTCCGCTTCGGTCAAATCAATGACGTCCAGCTTGTTGAAGCCACGGGACTTGACCCGGATGAAGCCATCCTCGTTCCGGGATGCCACCGCCACAAGGTCCAGCGTGACCGCACCCGCAAGACCGTAACCGTGCTGGTGGTCGGTGTGGTTGCCGCCAAGCTCTGTGCGGCCCGGGGCCGAATAGACCTGCACCTGCCGCCCCGGCCCATAGTAAAGCTCAAACTGCTCGAGGGCCGCACCATAACGGCTGCGCTGGCGGGCCAGGACCTTTTCGCTGCCGCCGTAGAGCGCGGCCAGCGCAGCGTCCCACCTCCCTGCTGCGATCTGTTCTCTGAGCTGCCTGCTGGTTGCCATCCAGAACCCCTCCCTGCGCTCTCTCAATGTTCGGTTTGTTACCGCTATTGTAATGCATCCGCTGCCATTTTGCAATTTCAACCCGCAAAAAAAGTAATTTTCGGTGTCCAGCCCAAAGAATAAGATGTACTTTTGTTGAATTTGCGGGGGCAGATGTGGTATACTCAGGCTATAGAGCCAACAGGCAGGAGGGAACCGCAATGGCAGACGTCTACAAGCAGTCGTTCAAGCAGAACTACACCAACAACATCGAGCTGTCCATCTTCAACTGCGGTCTGGAGCGCTGTGCTCCGGGGCAGACCTGGGGTCCCGGCATCCGGGACCACTACCTCATCCATCTGGTCGTCTCGGGCAAGGGCGTGTTCGAGGTCGGCGGGCGCACCTACGAGGTCGTGCCGGGCGATCTGTTCTTTGCCCGCCCCAGCCAGCTCATCCGCTATACTGCCGACGAGGTCCAGCCGTGGGAGTACAGCTGGGTCGGCTTCAACGGTGCCTGCGCCCACAAGCTTGCGGCGCAGCTGCCTTTCACCGACGCTGCCCCCGTCCACCACACCCAGGACCTGGAGGGGATGCGGGCGGCCCTGAGCAGCATCTACTCTTCCCGCGGTCTGCAGCCCCAGGACGAGGCCGCGATGGTGGGCTATCTCTACCTGTTCATCGCCGCTCTGATGCGGGAGACCAGCGAGAGCCGCCCCCACAGCACCTCTTCTTCCAGCCAGTATGTCCTGAACGCCATCAAGTACATCCAGTTCAACTACTCCCACGACATCTCCATCGACGATGTCGCCAAGAGCGTCGGTGTCTCCCGGAGCCATCTGTACCGGGTGTTCATGCTCAATGTGGGCAAGAGCCCCATCGACTATCTGACCGAATACCGGGTCAACGAAGCCTGCAAGCTGCTGCGCAGCGGCACACTGTCCATCGCCGAGGTGGCGGCATCGGTGGGCTTCCTCGACCAGTTCTATTTTTCGCGGGTATTCAAGCGCGCCAAAGGTGTGCCGCCCAGCAAGTATATGACCTCGCAGGCTGACGCCGACGTCCAGCCCGCCCCTGACGAGACATAAGGAGAGATCATCCCATGCCCTTACAGAAAAACCAGCTTCTCACCCTCCGCATCGAGCGTCTTTCCAGCGACGGCAGCGGCGTTGCCCACTCGCCGGAGGGCGAGGCCGTCTTCGTCCCGGGTACTGCCCCCGGCGATGAGGCTCAGGTGCGTATCGTCAAGGACTGCGGCCGGTATGCCTTCGGCATCCTGGACAAGCTGCTCACCCCTTCGCCTGACCGCATCCCGGTGGACTGCGCTGTCGCCGGCCCCTGCGGCGGGTGCAGCCTGCGGCACATGGACTATGCCGCCGAGCTGCGGTCCAAGCAGGAGAGCGTCGCCGACGCCTTCCGCCGCATCGGCGGACTGGATGTGCCGGTGCTGGATGCCCTTCCCTCCCCCGAGGTGGACCGCTACCGCAACAAGGTACAGTTCCCGGTGGGCCGCGACAAAAACGGTGTGCCCTGCATCGGCTTTTACGCCGGCCGCACCCACCGCATCGTCCCCTGCCCCGATTGCAGATTACAGCCCGGCGTCCTGAACAACATCGGCAACGCGCTCTGCAGCTTCTTCGCCGTCCACGGCATCCAGCCCTACGACGAGGAGAGCGGCAAGGGCCTTGTTCGGCATATCTTCCTGCGCCGGGGTACACACAGCGGCCAGATCATGGTCTGCCTCGTCTGCACCCGCCCGAAGTTTCCCCACGGCGAGGAGCTCGTGACCGCGCTGCGGGAGCAGTTCAGCGATATTGCGTCCGTCCTCATCAATGTCAACGCCAAGAAGACCAATGTCATCCTCGGCGAGGAGACCATCTCCCTCTACGGCCCGGGCTATATCGAGGATACTCTCTGCGGTGTGCCGGTCCGGCTCGGCCCCCTCTCCTTCTATCAGGTCAACACACTGGCCGCTGAGCGGCTCTACGGCATCGCTGCCGAGTACGCCCAGCTGGAGCCCTCGGACGTTCTGCTCGACCTCTACTGCGGCATGGGTACCATCGGTCTCTCCATGGCCGACCGCTGCCGGGAGCTCATCGGCGTGGAGATCGTGCCCGAGGCCATTGACAGCGCCAAGGCCAACGCCGCCCGGATGGGCGACGCCGTCGCCGCCAAGAGCCGCTTCTTCTGCGCCGACGCCGGTCAGGCTGCGGCCCGCCTCGCCGCTGAGGGCCTGCGTCCTGATGTCATCATGCTCGACCCGCCCCGCAAGGGCTGCGACGAGACGACGCTTTCCGCCGTCGTCCAGATGTCCCCCCGCCGGGTGGTCTATGTCAGCTGCAACCCGTCCACTGCCGCAAGAGATGCCGCATGGCTCGAAGAGCATGGGTATCATGCGGAGAAGGTGCAGCCGGTGGACCTTTTTCCACGAACACGGCATTGCGAAGCGGTTCTCCTTTTGACCAAACTCAATGTCGAGCGGCACATCGAAGTGGACGTTAACATGGAGGAGCTGGATGTGACTGCTGCGGAGAGCAAGGCGACTTACAACGAGATTCGGGAGTATGTATGGGAACACCATCAGTTAAAGGTTTCCAATCTCTATATCGCACAGGTGAAAGAAAAATGTGGTATAAAAAAGAGAGAAAATTATAACAAGCCTAAATCCAATTATAATCGCCAACCCAGATGTCCTTCGGAAAAAGAAACAGCAATTCGAGATGCATTAAAATTCTACAAAATCATCTAATCATATTTGCGATAATTCTTTTATCACTTATAAAGGAGTGCGTACGATGGCCATTTCTGAAAAAGATCATATTGAAGTTATTAAATCTGAGATAGAAGACGATTATTCGGATGATTCTCTTTTTAATATTTCATCTTGGGGTGCCGATTTGTCTTTTCGTGAACTCGTATCTATGTATAATGATAATGAGCTCGTTAAGCCCGAACTCCAAAGAAAGTATGTATGGGACAAAATTGAAGCCAGTCGTTTTATAGAGTCTATCCTACTCGGTCTTCCTGTTCCCAGTATTTTTCTCGCTCAATCCGGGAGTCAAAAACTTATTGTTGATGGTTACCAACGCATTATGACTGTGTATGACTATATACGCGGTATTTTTACAACGGACAATAAAGTTTTTAAACTTGCTAATTCTGATAGAATCAATCTTCGCTGGCGAAACAAAGCTTTTGCCGAGTTATCAACTGATGATCAAAGAAAAATCAAAAGTACCACCATCCATGCAATCATCTTTGAGCAGAAAAAGCCAGAAAACGATGATACTAGTCTTTATCAAATTTTCGAACGTATAAATACAAGTGGTCGTTCTCTTACTCCGCAAGAAATTCGAAACTGTGTTTATCAAGGTTCATTTAATACACTCCTTTTTGAACTAAACGAGAACTCCACCTGGCGAAAACTCTTTGGTTCTGCTCAGGTTGATTCCCGAATGCGAGATATTGAGTATATTCTTCGTTTTTTTATAATGAAAAGTGATGACATATTAAAAAGCACAAGCAACCAAATCTCTTTAAAAAAAGCACTAAACCACTTTATGGATCTTCACAGGAACGATTCCCCGGAGGATATCGATTTCTACCGCAGTCAATTTACTGCTACAATCCAAGCAATCTATAATTCTGTTGGAGAAAATGCATTTAAAAATTACTCTAACGGAAAGTTTTCCAAGAAATTCCACCCTGCTATTTTTGATTCACTTATGGTATCTGCTTATTTCTCGATTTCTCGAAAAAACACCCTTCCAAATGTATCTTTAGAAACTCATCTTTCTCTTTTGGCCGACAGTCGTTTCAAAGAATCTATTAGTAAACGTACAACAGATATTGAAAACATCAAAAGGCGAATTTCCATTGCTGGCCACACTTTATTTGGAGTTGTTTTAGAATGAAACAGGAACTTCAAGATTTGTTATCTGAATGTACTGATGAACTAAATGACATTGAATCAAGAATCAATGATCTTCCTGCCCTAGATAAAGCACGTTGCTATTTAACCAATTATGCACTTATTCGTGCTTGTGGAACGGTAGAGTTTGTATACCGCTCAATTGTTGCTGACCATTTCTCACAACTGGGTAATCCTCGCCTTGACACATATTTAGATTCCACGATACGCCAAGGTTCCAATAGTGCCAAATATGATAACATGAAAAGTCTTTTAAAGAAATTTGATCCCCAATGGAGTTCAACTTTTTCTAATCTTGTAACTGTTCAAACCACAGATGGACAAAGACTAATTTCTGCATCAAATTCACTTGTAGCTAACCGTCACCAGTTTGCTCATGGGCGGCAACCATCTGCGACATTTCTTGACATAAAGCAATATTATTTAGATGTTGTATCTTTAATAAGTTTATTTGATTCTGTGGTTCAGTAATTTGTCGCCCATTCATTTCTGTATAAAAGCCATAATTCGTAGAAAGTACAGTACTTTCACGAATTATGGCTTTTTCATTAAAAATTCAGAATTTTCTGCACAGCATATGGCTTTGCATACTTTATATATGCGTTGCTCACATATACTGTATCTTCTTGCTGCGGCTCTTTCCACATGGCAGGATAGACTACGAGTTTTCTCTCTTTTCCTTTACGTTTTACTAATATGCCATCGTCTAAAGCAACAAGCGTACATCCAGACACTCTCAAAATCGACTCCAGCGGGAGCAGGAGCCGGTGTTGTTCTTCAACGCTCAATGATTCTGCCAGCTTTCCTGAAGTCCCCCATTCAAGGAGTTCCAGCGCTGCGAATCTGTCAAGCAGACCGTGAACATATTGATTTCGATAATGCTTAAGGCACCTATGACAAGCGCTTCCGCAGTCACAAGAGACAAGCAGTTCCCGAATCTGTTTCAGCAATTTTTCAATATTATCCGCCACACTGACTGCGTATCCGGCACCACTGGACAAGCTATCGTACAGATAAACATCGACAAATGCTCCTGCAGCATTTGTACGGATTCGATATCCCGTTACAAGTTCCGTGAACTCAACATCAAGTTCCTTGCTTGCCGCCAAACGGAAGGCTTCAGCCAGTGATTGTGCAGCCCTTGTCAGCCATGGATTGTCTGTTCGATGAATATCCATTTTCTGCTCATCAAGTTTGATTTCCAAAACCAGCATGTCCGTAATAAAATCATAGCCAATATTGACATTTCTAGCGTTACTATGATTGCATTTCGCTCTTGCATATTTCGACTTGTATGGGCGCTGCACTCCATTCAATACCTTTCCATCATCCCCGGGCATCGCCGCACCGCAATCAGGACATACCATAAAGCCCTTATTGTTCGCCCCTTGATTCACCATAATAATTCGTTGATTCGTGCGAGATGCCATTCGGATGTTTTGACAACCGGGAATTGCTTGAATGTCCTCCGCATCTGGAAGCGTAGAATAAAGCGGAGGCTGAACAGATGAATATTCCTCGTCCAGCTGAGCATCCGGAACTGCTTCTGCATTTTTAGGTGCAAATCCCCATGGCCGAAGCATTTGTCGTCCTTCCTCTAATGCACGATTTCCACAGAAAGGACAAACATCTGGACGTTCATCCGCAAGTCCAAACCACCCACACTCTGGGCAGGTCAGGATAGGCTTCAGATAATTTGCATCGTCCATATACGCCCGTGCAGGAGTAGTCGCCTGACCATACACACGGTCACTTCCAGGGCTGAAGAGTCCACCGATTTGATAGGTTTGCTTATCAACAACTATGGAGCGTCCCGGTGCATACTCGCTGATCGCAACGTCCAGACCCCGGTCCACCTCATAGCGCAACTTTCCGCTCATGTCTGTAATATAGGTACTAACAACATTCTTCGGGAAAGAATAAGTCGGTATGATACCTTCCTCATAAAGAGCATCAAGCAGTGTTTTTTGCTTATCAGGCGGAACATTTGGCAATGCACCGAATTGTTCTGGATGTGTATTTCTCTTTTCCTGCAGTAACTTCAGGCTTGTTATCAATTCTTTACGAAAATCCTCCATATCTACGGTTATTCCCGCCGGCACAAGCAAATCTCCCTGCGAGATTGCAACGGTCGGCAGATATTCTATAAACTCATCTAATGCTTCATCCAGAAAAAGTACTGCGGTCATTTGATCGAGGCTGGAATACTTCTTCGCAAGAAACTCCTGTAGCACAATCATATTTAAATGTCGTTGTAACAGTTTCTCACTCTGAATGTCTATCCACGGGCGTCTTGGATCTCCACGGAACATAGGCACCGGATTATTGAAATAAAGCGTATCATGCGGACCATCTTCGCAGAATGTAACAATCGTAGACAAACTGGCGCCCCGACGACCCGCTCGACCAGCACGCTGTTGATAGTTTTCTCTCATTGGGGGAACATTGCGCAGGCCAACGGCAACTAGTGAGCCAATATCAATGCCCACTTCCATTGTGGTTGTGCTACTCAAAATATCGATTGGATTTTCCCCTTCCTGAATCAAGTCTTGGAAGCGAAGCTCATAATGCTCTGTCTGGCTCCATAAATCCATTCTCTGATCTTTATGAGAAAGTTGCGCCGTATGTTCTTCCGTATCAATTACACGAATCCGGTCTCCGCTCAGTGCATCCGATACAGGTTTACGCCAAAAATCAAGAGATTGATATTCCGTATCGCTCAAAACATGAACACCTGTAAAGCCACAACTAGGGCATTTTCCACGCAACAGATACGGTGTTATCTCCGAACACTGCTCACACCGATACCAAGCATGTGATACATCAAAACGCGGCCTTACACGCGAGAGATCAACATACAGTCTTCCGTTGTCTGGCTGTGCCGTATCCAAAAAATTGTTTTTTAGTACTCGTTTCCATACAGCCATCTCCTGAGAAGAATCTTTCCATCCCATAATTCCCTGAACAGCTTTTGAGAAGTTCCACTCTTTTGCCAACCCATAAAAGTCAAAACTACGACGAACTTCCAATCGAATTTCATCTAAGATTGTATGTCCCAAGGCAGTCGCATCATCGCAAACCGAGGTCATCCATGCGTTAAATACCTCAAGAAATTCATCCTCTGTTACCGTAATGCCATTTTCATCAAGCTCGTCTGTACTATCAACTAAAGCCATATCGGTTGGTTCAATCCAACTGGTTGCGGAATCATAAAGCGTATTGTACCCGCCTGCAAATAAGCGTAGCAGATCTTTTTTCATCTGATCCGGCGCACTTACAATCAAAAATCGCGGCGTATATTCTCTATGCCGACGAGAACTCCGCTCAAGATTTCTTAATGCCACTTCACAATCCTGTCGAAACTTCTCTCGTTCCGGTTCATGGAAAATTTGAACGTGGTTTCGTCCAGCAGCCAAGCAGAAATAATCGTAAAGCTCATTCATGGAGCGTTCCGTCACAGACTGCTCCATGTCATGAATTGCCAGTGCAAAAAGCTGGCGCGCTGCCATAATGTCAGAAGAGTCTGACATATCACGAGCAAGTTTGGCCGCTCGTTGACGACTATCTGAGAAAAGGAGCACTTTTCGCCCTTCATTGGGGAGCCGCTCCGGATCGTTATCTTTTCCGCTGACGGCAGGTTGCTGCTCAAACTGCGTCTTTATCAAGTTATAGAAGGACTGATTGCCCCTCGTGCTAAAAGATGTGATCTGCGAGGACGATAATTGATGCCTGCAATGCGGACAAGTTGGAAACGTTAAAATCTGTGGCCGATTTTTTTGTGCAAAATTACAATAGTATAATTTCCGGATATTCGGTTTTCCGTCATCTGAATCATCTCGAAAATTGATAAATCCATTCTTTATGTCAAGATAACACGGCCGGATTACGTTCTTTCCCTGCTTATCTGGAATCTTATAATCCTCTGGTGGCAGATAAAGATGCACTTCCTTCATCTGCGAATCCAGAACCTGACCAGAATAATGCCATAGATACGTTCTCTGATGCGTTTCAAGTGCATTTCCTAACACATACCCCTTATAAAACAACGCCCCACAGCGACGATCATTGTACAATTCATATACAACGCTATTACAGTGAGGACAAGTCAAATGACCGTCCGCCCAGAAGATTTCTCCCAATGTAAGGGCTCCATCTGTATGTGAGTGTGGACAGTTTTCATTGGCACAGGCATAGACTCCCTTAATACCCTTGAACAGCATGTGCATTCGTGCCGGGAATAGAACTGCCCCCTTTTCATTCTTGGCAAGCGGTGCGATTGCCAGTAGAATACTGACATAATTCAGTGCTTCCTCCTCTCCGACATCTGGGAACGCTTCTGCCGCAAGTTCAGCCAACGATACCGCATTGCCCCGACATTTTGAAATCAGCGTATGAAATGGACGATAAGCAATTAAATTATCGTACATCCACTGGCACGCCGATGCCATATCTGTAAAAGGTGCAGTAGAGCCTTCGACTCCACTCCAAAACTGATTAAGTGCTTGGAAACATACCCGTTCATTTTCTTCAAACACAGAAGCATCTGCGCTCTGAAAACTTTGCAATGGTATCGAACGAAGCTCAACTGTATCAGCCTGTTCTTTTTCGCCTGTCAAATAACAAAACTCCACCGTGGTATCTGCCGCAGTCAATTCTTGTGCAAATTTATAAACAGCATTTTTATCTTCCTGATCTCGATCTGGCATACTAGCTGTTGTAAGAATAAACTGTACCCGATCTCTTGTAATTCCCAATTTATGAAACAGTCTTCGAATTAAAAGTGCCACCTCGCCGCCAGATGACCCCCGGTACATATGGGCTTCATCTATCACGAATAACAACTTATTCGACGGATTTTCTTCAAGCCACTCTTTTGTATCCTGCCAGATTTTCGCTTCCCTTGGACGTAGAAGCATATACTCCAGCATAGAATAGTTCGTAATCAGAATATCCGGGCAGAATTTCTGCATTTCAAATCGAGTAATCAGCTCTGCATCTTCCGCATCAGGAATATGACGGCCATTATGCAACCCCTCTAAAAAGGTTTGCATATCCATCTTTGCCGGAATTTTACCTTCGTGGCGAAGTGCCTCAAAAAAGCTTTTTTCAGAATCTGTCTGCGGAAAAGACATTCGTGCCAATGTTTTTTCCAGTTTTCTATCCTCACTGGTTACAGGTTCGTTTCCGGGATATGGCGTTCGACCAGTATACATACCAAATTGTGGCCGACGCACAGTTTCACCACAGGTCGAGCGAAAGACATTTAGAAATTTTCCTTCTGGATCGCCAATCAATCTCCTCAACCGGCTCACCTGATCCGAAACAAGCGCATTCATCGGATACATAACAATCGTGCGAACACCCCGCATTTTCCATGTATCCGAATTATCCTTTGCCTCTGTCGCCAATTTTGCCATCAACGGCCACATAAAACACTCTGTTTTACCAGAACCAGTACCTGTGGAAACGAACAAGTCTCGCCCTTGAACGGCATTTTGAAGGGCCTGAACCTGATGAACAAACGGTGTAGGGTACACACCAATACCTGCATCTGAAAGATCAGAAAAATACTTTTTCATCCAGTCCGGAATTTTAGCCTTTTGGATACCATCCTTAACGCTTTTGTACGCCGGGGACGACTCAATAAATGGCTTTTGATATAATAAGCCCTCATCATCTAGGTGTTGTCCTACCGCCGAAAGCAGAAGTGGAGATTTTCCAAAGTACTGTGCCTTTATGTAGTCTTCCAAATCATGACGAAGCTTTTTATGAATTGAATTTGCGCCGTTCGACATTTTATCATTCCTTTACAAATTGATACCCAATAGCCTCAAGTGTCTTTTTTATCGCATAAAATACATCTTTTGCAAAAATGCGATTGAAATCATGAGGCAATTCAATACAGGATGTCGGCCAACTATAAAGCTTTATCAAATTTAGTTCTTCTGCCGCTGGCAAATACTGTAAGCTTAACATCACAATTGCCCCGTCCTCATGGTATGTTGCCGCCGGTAAAGATTGTTTTGCGGAAAGCAGTGCATTCGATACTCTGCGATAAAAATGATCTTCGGTCATCCATACTGGAAGTTGGCTAACAAATGCCTGTCCTCCTTTTTCTTGATACAGATAATAGAATCCATTTCCATTCATTCCCATTCTGATAAGCGTCACTTCTTGTGCCACAGGCTTTTCCCGTTGCCAATATCCATATTTGAACGGCGGGTCTGTCCGCAAAAATTCCGTAATGTCATTTGGGCGAAATTGATTCCATTTTGCCGTTTTAACCAAATACCGCCATGTTTCAGTTAATGTTTGATCTGGCAGTTGGAACATCTCTGGCAAAGGAACTGATTCTTTATTATTGGATGAAAGTAAATATGTTCCCTGTCCACTGACAAGCTGCTGTTCATCGGGTGCCATACCTCTGGCAAAAAGAACATCGTCTACCACTGCAGCAGAATAACTCGCTGGACTCAATCTATACGCTGAATGATATATCTTTCCGCCTTCAAGTTGCACGTTATAGATTTCTTCCAGCAGCTTTTCATAGTCATACCCAAACAGCTTTCTAAGACCGTTGAATATTCCACAGTAGCTTTCCAGAAGATCCTTCATGCGAGATTTGAAATGAACCACTGAAATCGGCTGGTCATCTTCCGTTTTATCCCAAAGAGAAGCATCCGCCATTTGTCCCAGCACACTATAAATCACACGCATCTGCCATTGTTCAACAGGTTCGGTTGTTCCCCTTTCAATTCGATATCTTCTCGCCATAATGGGAATCAAATTGTTTTGTCTGTTCATTCATCTTCACCTAGATAATCATGAAGCATCTTATAGAAATCCTTAGGTAGCTTGTCCACATCTTTTTCAAGTTGTTCTAGAAGCGTATCAAATTTTTCTGCAAAACACGCAAATGGGAGAAGTCCAAACAAATATCTATTTGCTGTTTCTTTTATTGAATCGTCCTTTAGCATATACTCCATATCTGCAAAGAGTTCCCAGAGATTTCTCTTTGCAAGCGAACCATATTTCAACAAGAATATTTTACCGAATTGACGCACTTTTTTCACTGAGATCTCGCTAAAATCCACGCTGATTTTAGTCGGAGAATATGTACCAGTCGGTCTATTATCAACAAAAAACTCTGTTGCCAATGGAAGAAGATAGTTCAGCATCCCCAGTGGTTCTACCTGTAAATCCTCTGCATAGGGAGTGATCAGAAAACAAAACTTAGAGATTTCTCCCACGAAAAGCGGCAGCCTTTGCGTCCAACCCACACAGAATGGGTTCAAGATTGCTACCACTTCATCATCCGATTCTTCACATACGTCGCAAACCTCTTCTGAATACTCACCCATGCAGGATAAAATAGCAGCAGATTTTCCAAACAATGTCATTGAAAATGCCTGTACAATTCCCAATCCATTCGGACCTGCAAGCAACACCGGGATATGATGCCGATACGCCGAACAAAGATATGCAGCCAACGCTTTTGCGTATTTTTCCTGAACACCTGCATCCCTCAGGTTATACGCAAGCTCCTCCATTACATCATCTAGGGTTTTAAGCACCACAAGGTTTTCTCCCTGTGTTTCTCCAGATACAAACGCAGCGGTTTCATTCACTTTTTGATTGTTTACATTTTTGCTCTGTGGCAAAAATGCTTGTGATGCGATAAAATCTGCTGCATCCTTTTGAGCTTTTGCAATTCTGTCCGCCACACGTTGTTCGACTTCTGCTGCTAATTGCTCTCGTTTTTCTAATTCATTATTCGATTCTTTCAGCTTCTGTTCCAGCGTCACATAGTCTGAGTTAAGTTGATCGAATTGTGTTTTTGCCTTCTCTGCTTCATCCTTTTTTTGCTGCAAAAAGTTCTCCGCTTCACGGAGTTTTTCATCATTATCTTCCGCCCATTCCCTTGCAAGCAGCTCTTTGCAACGTTTTTCCAAGTCCGGTTTTCTCAGAATAATCTGACGTAACGTTTCGTCTTCGACGTCCGATGCTGAGAGATAAGCATCGGCCTCCTGTACGAACTCTTGAATTAGTTTCTGCGCATCGACCTCGGTACAATTGCACTGTTCAGAGAGTTCTTGCACAAAGTCTTTGTCCGGAAGTTCCTGTAAATATGCTACGATCTGCTGATGAGTCGCCTTCGTAATGCCCTTCTGTTTAGAAGTAGCCCATGTCAGTCGATTTCGCAGCAGAGTTTTCAGAATCTCCACAGCTTCTTTAACTTTTACAACTCTACAAGGCATACCAAGGCTTAGCACGCTGCAAATTTGACATTCTCCCGCTTGATAAAGCATTGAAGGGAAGATTTCAAAAACAGGTAATTCAAGGGTATTTTCTCTTAATGCAAGCCTATCTGCCCCAATATCAAGGTCTTGTTCCCTGCAACGTACACCCTCATACTTTTGGCCGTTCCAATATGCAAAAAGGGCGCCATTACAGTACATTTTTTCAGAAATGCCCATCACTAGTTTCTTGACGATCTGTTCAATAGAAGTGCATTCTTTAAGAATGATGACCTGTGTTGGCTGATAAAATGCATTGTATTCAGATTCGATGTAATCACGACTCGGATCATTTATATTTGGAATTGTACGCCAGTTCCAAACACCAACATAGTTTTCCGGAAATCCGTTTGTTTTTTGATTTGTAAACAGTTCTTTCTGATATGGAAAGGTTTCGCAGTATTTATCAAGGACTTCATTGTTCTCGATGTCCGATAGCCGCTTTAACCGCATTTTCCCATCATACCAATAGACCCGACAAAGCGAACAATATGGGTACATACTTTGTTCTTGTACATCACTCTGACTAACAGAATATTTCTCCAATTTATGGTATTTTGCAAGTTCACTTTGTCCAGCATTTAGTTCTCCTTCAAGTTTTTTCTTTTCTGCTTGCAGCTGGATAATATTGTCCCGTTTTTCATTCACATCGGCCTGCACATCTTTCAGAAGTCCTTGGAGTTGTTGAATCTTTTTCTGTGCATATTCCTTTTGCGCTTCAAGTTCTTTCCGTAAAGCATCTTCCTCCAAATTATCCGCCGCTTTAGAAGCATGCACGCTATTGGATTCGTTTTGGCACATTCCTTTCACAAGACGCACAGCGATTTTCAACGCACCTATTTCCTCTGAAGACCGCACTGGTTGCTCCAAACGAAAATAAAGCTCCATATTATTAGAAAATGAGCTGTTTGCCAGAGCTACTACTCTTGCTCCATCCGATGGAACACCTTGTAAAATCAATTTATCCTGTTCACTAGCGATTTTATCCATCATGGACTGAATTTTTTCATTCAGAAATTTGGATATAAAACGCATCGTCACATTTTGCGCTGTAAGACTAACAGCCATTTCATCCGAAAGAGAATTTGGCCGAAAGCCCGGTTTTATAGTATTAAATCCATTTGAATTTGCTCGAAAATTCTGTTTTAGTTCTCTCGGTCCAATCAATTCACAAATTGTTTTTACGTCACCTGATGATAGTCTTTCAAGATAGTTCATCTTTTTTCCTTTCCTTTCGTTTTCAACGATCTAATGAAATGCTTATAGTATACAAGTGCATTTTCTTCTATGTGGCCACTTCGTATTTTTTGAGAAATCCATTTTTTTGTTTCCGGATATTTTTTCAGCAGGGACAATGTTGCGCCCAATGTATGTGAAACCGGCACTTTTGCCCCACGAGCACTCATCAGCTCATGTACAACATGTAAGTCATCTGAAGAACTGCCAGTTCTACTCAAACGCTGATATTCTATGTTCCAAATAATATCAAGTCCTTGAAGGACGCTGATTTTCATGCCATACTGCACATTACTATATTCGATGGCTGTTTCCGCCTTTAGAAGAATCTTTTCAATAACATATCCATTACTCTTGATTTGAACCACACCATCAAATGGAGCAAGTATCCGTATGATGTGATTTACCGGAAGCTCATTTTCCAAACCGGACTTCAAAGCATTCCCTTTGACATCAGTGATAGTCACTATCGGTCTACCTGAGCGTTCTTTTAGCTCCTTCTTCCAAAGATATGTATACTCCAGCACCTTTGCTCGCCCTGTTGAAATCAATTGTTGTCGCTCATTGATTTCAATCGAATACACCTTACCTTCATCCGAAGTATAATACAGCATTGGTGCTGCTGGATAGGTTTTTGTAACAATCTCTCCTTGACTCTGAACGCCTTGTCCTCGAATATGAAACCATGTTGTTTCCCCTGAGTTTTGGATAATATACGGCGACTGCACGTAGACCGGCCAAATCGGTTGAATTGAAATCGGATCACTTGTGAGACGACAATGGTAGTTTAGGAAAAACTTTGCTGCCGACTCCGTAAAATCTATCACCGAAACTTTCGATAGATACCATGTTGTCCATGAGGCACTCTTCTTCAGAACAGTCTTTATTGATATTCCATTGTAAATATCATACGGGCGTCTTGTGGAAAGCAAATAGTAGCATTTTCCGACTACAACATCCGCATCATCTGTAAGCATCCGTCCTGTTTCTCCGCTAAAGAGCGAACCACTTCTTTTTATACCTTCCACTACTCGGGGCCAATAGGTTTTCTCTATTTCATCAGACGATATAACAGTATAACTTTCACAAGGGTACTCTCCTATCGAAACATAGGTGATAGATTCCGCATTCAAGCGTTCAAACGAGTATACGAACGGTGTCATTGCTTTATCAGATGGAATGACCGTGACGTTCTTTTTTTCTTGCTGGTTCAGAACTATCCTTGGAACAGCAAGTAGGCCCAACTCAAATTCAAACCCGTAGTCTGTAACATTGACTATCCGAATTGGAAGTTCATGCTCGCCTGCCGCATATGTATAGTCGTATCCGTGGACATACATACGTTCCGGACAGCTCTTATCCGCTTCTGCTGAACTATGGCGAAAATGCGGAGCTTGTACTCTTCCGTTGAAAAATGTAACATATTGACCACACAACGAACACATGAAAATACCGCTGCGGGCCGAAACCCCACCACGAGAATGTTCCCTTGCAACTTCTTCTGGCGTTATACGCTTCCAACCGTTTTTCGACCATACGCACACATGAGTTAATGATGCCATAATAGTCCCTCATCTACAGTTTCACTTCAGTCATGACATAATTCTACCACTAATCGCTAATCAATGAAATAGAAATTCAAAACCACCGCAGTTTCACCAAAGCATCCGCTGTATATTTGTCTGTTTTGCCCCTTTATCAGCCTGCATCGGCACGATGCAGTTCAAGGGTTTGGGTGCTCCCAACAAGTATTTTGCAACGCAAATGGTGTTTGTATAGACAGACACATTGCTTGCAGATGCAGACGATGTATATACGTCTGCCCTGCTTGCGGGCGCTATAAAGCCTCTCAATGTGCCTTCCAAATTTGAAAATCATTTTGCAATCAGGACCGTCAGCTTTCAAGTTCAACTTGAAGCTGGCGGTTATTTTTCTGCACAAAAATTTTCGCATTTGCAACCGCCGCAAGCAGGGCGAGTTGGTACCAACTGGCAATTTTTGAATCCGATTTTACAAATCCAGCTTCAAAACATTTGTTGGGCTTCGCCCAAACCCGATGTTCAGCACAAGAATGCGCTAGTTTCGCACCTTAACGACCGCTGAATAAGCAAATTTCTTGGAGAAAAATTTGTTCTATGAAAATCGGCGTTGATTCATTCAATATTGCATCAAACCGG
>OCHV01001333.1_pt1 | contig 16316 bp, 10 predicted proteins | sample 1538461 | NCBI WGS metagenome assembly OCHV01 (sample SAMN04571692, study PRJEB22368) | human gut metagenome | biome: human gut; material: stool | host: Homo sapiens | place: Luxembourg | collected 2012-08-03 | reverse complement strand
GTACTACAATTTCGCCGGGCGGGCTGTTGAGACAGTGCCCAAATCATTACGCCTTTCGTGCGGGTCAGAACTTACCTGACAAGGAATTTCGCTACCTTAGGACCGTTATAGTTACGGCCGCCGTTCACTGGGGCTTCAGTTCTAAGCTTCGGTTTAACCCTAACTCTTTCCCTTAACCTTCCAGCACTGGGCAGGCGTCAGCTCCTATACTTCATCTTTCGATTTAGCAGAAACCTATGTTTTTGTTAAACAGTTGCTTGGGCCTTTTCTCTGCGACTGACTGTTACATCAGCACCCCTTATTCCGAAGTTACGGGGTTAATTTGCCGAGTTCCTTAACAATGCTTCTCCCGCTCGTCTTAGGATCCTCTCCTCATCTACCTGTGTCGGTTTGCGGTACGGGTACTTATATACAATATCTTCAAGCTTTTCTCGTCAGCGTGCTTCTTGATACTTCGTTACTTTTAATTTTCACTCCCTCTTGCGAGCCAAGCTTTTCCTCTTACTTGGTTATCTTCCACTTCTGCGTCCCTTGAATCTTTTAAGTATATTCGTAGTGCAGGAATTTCAACCTGCTATCCATCAGATACGCCTTTCGGCCTCTCCTTAGGTCCCGACTTACCCCAGGCGGACGAACCTTCCCTGGGAAACCTTAGATTTTCGACGGGATGGATTCTCACCATCCTCTCGCTACTTATTCCAGCATTCTCTCTTCTGCTTCGTCCACATGTCCTTACGGTCATGCTTCTTCCTACTACAGAATGCTCCTCTACCACTTACATTGTCTTTCAAATGTAAATCCGCAATTTCGGTGTATAGCTTAGCCCCGGTAATTTTCCGCGCAACTTCACTCGACCAGTGAGCTATTACGCACTCTTTGAATGAATGGCTGCTTCTGAGCCAACATCCTGGTTGTTTATGCAAAATCACATCGTTTTCCACTTAGCTATATCTTTGGGACCTTAATTGACGATCTGGACTGTTTTCCTTTTGACCACGGAACTTAGCTCCCGCAGTCTGACTCCTGAGTATTTACATATGGTATTCGGAGTTTGATAGAGTTTGGTAACCTGGTTAGGCCCCTACCTCATTCAGTGCTCTACCCCCATATGCATTCCCTCAAGGCTAGCCCTAAAGCTATTTCGAGGAGAACCAGCTATCTCTGAGTTCGATTGGAATTTCTCCGCTATCCACAAGTCATCCGGTGCCTTTTTAACGACAATCAGTTCGGACCTCCACTAGATTTTACTCTAGCTTCATCCTGCTCATGGATAGGTCACTCAGTTTCGGGTCTATTATGCATGACTTATATCGCCCTTTTCAGACTCGCTTTCGCTTCGGCTCCGTACCTTACGTAATACTTAACCTCGCCATACACAATAACTCGCTGGACCGTTCTACAAAAAGTACGACATCGCACATATAAAGTGCTTTGTCTGCTTGTAAACATAGGGTTTCATGTTCTATTTCACTCCCCTCCCGGGGTTCTTTTCACCTTTCCCTCACGGTACTAGTTCACTATCGGTCACCAAGTAGTATTTAGCCTTACGGGATGGTCCCCGCTTATTCATACGAGATTTCTCGTGTCTCGTACTACTCTGGATACCACTAATCTCAACTTTTCTTTCATATACTGGACTTTCACCGTCTATGGTATGCTTTTCCAAAACATTTCTATTAGAATTATTGATAATATATCGTGGTCCGAACCCCATGTGTATTACTACTCATGGTTTAGGCTCTTCCTATTTCGCTCGCCACTACTCTAGGAATCGATTTCTCTTTCTTTTCCTGTGGGTACTAAGATGTTTCAGTTCCCCACGTTCCCTTCTCATATACTACTTTACTCATATATGGATACTTAGATTGTTTGCTCTAAGTGAGTTCCCTCATTCGGATATCTCTGGATTAATGGATATTTGCTCCTACCCAAAGCTTTTCGCAGCTTATCACGTCCTTCTTCGGCTCTTGGTGCCTAGCTATTCACCCTACGCTCTTTGTAGCTTAACCTTATTTTCATTGTTAATAATTAATATGTTTAACATTATCTCAATTATTAATCGGTTTAATTGTATTCTCTAGTTTTTGACAACTATTTGAATATCTAGTTTACCTATTTTTTTCTTCTATATATTTTTCAATGTGCTTCCTTTGAATTTTCTTACTTCGTATTGCTTCGTCATATCTTCATAATTTTTTCTCGATATACAAACGTATAATCTCAAAAAAATTATTTGCTATTCCTTGCACTACTTGCAATAAAATCCAAACTTTCAAACACCATCATATTATAGCTATGCTTGATGTTTGCGTGGTGGAGATAAAGGGAGTCGAACCCTTGACCTCCTGCTTGCAAGGCAGGCGCTCTAGCCAACTGAGCTATATCCCCATGGCTTATATCAATGTACTTTTTTGAAGAGTACATTGAAAAATAAACAATAAACCTTCTCCGGAAGATTGAACTTAATCAATCTTCCAAAACTTCGTCTTTCTCCTTAGAAAGGAGGTGATCCAGCCGCACCTTCTGATACGGCTACCTTGTTACGACTTCACCCCAATCATTGATTCTACCTTCGACTGCTGCCTCTTTACAGTTGGCTCACAGGCTTCGGGTATTCCCAACTCTCATGGTGTGACGGGCGGTGTGTACAAGGCCCGGGAACGTATTCACGGCAGTATGCTGACCTGCCATTACTAGCAATTCCGGCTTCATGAAGGCGAATTTCAGCCTTCAATCCGAACTGAGACTGCTTTTGGAGTTTCGCTCTACCTCGCGGTGTTGCTTCTCTCTGTTACAGCCATTGTAGTACGTGTGTAGCCCAGGACATAAAGGGCATGATGATTTGACGTCATCCCCACCTTCCTCCGATTTATCACCGGCAGTCTGATTAGAGTTCCCAGCTTAACCTGTTGGCAACTAATCACAGGGGTTGCGCTCGTTGCAGGACTTAACCTAACATCTCACGACACGAGCTGACGACAACCATGCACCACCTGTATAGATGTCCCGAAGGACTAACTAATCTCTTAGTTATTCATCTATATGTCAAGCCCTGGTAAGGTTCTTCGCGTTGCTTCGAATTAAACCACATACTCCACTGCTTGTGCGGGCCCCCGTCAATTCCTTTGAGTTTCAACCTTGCGGCCGTACTCCCCAGGTGGGATACTTATTGCGTTTGCGACGGCACAGAAAATGAAATCATTTCCTACACCTAGTATCCATCGTTTACGGTGTGGACTACCAGGGTATCTAATCCTGTTTGCTCCCCACACTTTCGCGCCTCAGCGTCAGTTGTCGTCCAGAAAGCCGCCTTCGCCACTGGTGTTCCTCCTAATATCTACGCATTTCACCGCTACACTAGGAATTCCACTTTCCTCTCCAACACTCAAGAACAATAGTTTTAGTTGCAGTTCCTCAGTTAAGCCGAGGGATTTCACAACTAACTTGTTGTCCCGTCTACGCACCCTTTACACCCAATAAATCCGGATAACGCTTGCTCCCTACGTATTACCGCGGCTGCTGGCACGTAGTTAGCCGGAGCTTCCTCCTTAGGTACTGTCTTGTATCTTCCCTAACGACAATAGTTTACAATCCGAAAACCTTCTTCCTATACGCGGCGTCACTGCGTCAGAGTTTCCTCCATTGCGCAATATTCCCGACTGCTGCCTCCCGTAGGAGTCTGGGCCGTATCTCAGTCCCAATGTGGCCGTTCAACCTCTCAGTCCGGCTACTGATCGTCGACTTGGTAGGCCGTTACCCCACCAACTATCTAATCAGACGCGAGCCCATCTACTAGCAGATTACTCTTTTCCCATTTTCATCATGTGATGTTCATGGCATATGCGGTATTAGCAATGATTTCTCACTGTTATTCCCCTCTAGTAGGCAGGTTGCTCACGCGTTACTCACCAGTCCGCCACTAAAGCCATTGTTATAAAATCTCAATCAGATAAATCTTCAATCCTTTTTATAACGACTTCCGTTCGACTTGCATGTCTTATGTGCGCCGCCAGCGTTTATCCTGAGCCAGGATCAAACTCTCATATTTATGGTATTTATATTTAATGTTTTTCAACATTTTATAAATCTAAATTTTTAAGTTTTAAAGCTCATTAAATTTGTTTTTTATGGTAGTACAAATTAACTACCGCTATTGGTCTTTTTTCAAAGGTTTATTGTTTACTTTTCAATGTGCTCTTGTTCTTCAGCTCTTCGCTGTGGAACGTTTCATATTGTACCATCTTTATTTTGTTTTGTCAACAGTTTTTTTAATTTTTTTCAAATTATTTTTTATACTGTTTTTTAGGATAAAAAAGTGTAAAATAAAAAACTAGTAATGCTTAATTTTGTTGTAATTTGAAGTGTTTTATTACTAATTTATTTAATATTTTTATCCGTTGTTCGGCACTTCAAATATAATACCACAGACCTTATTTAATGTCAACACCTTTTTAAAATTTTTTCAATTTTTTTCTTGAGTATTTTTAAATATTCTTTTTTTCCATTTTACTCTTCACATATTCCATTGCAATATTAAATATTTCGTTATATCTTTCCATTGTTTTTGCATCATTAAATTTATGTCTTTTATATATTTTTTCTATGTAATTATTTATATATATTATTTGTAAGCTATATTTATAATTAAAATCAAATACATATGCGAAGTGGCTCACCAATGTATCTGCTGCAGTTTTCCTATTTTTATAATTAATTTTTCTATCCTCTTTAAATTCCCTGTATATTTCGTCACTTATTGTATCATTTGACAAATCTTTGCTTTCCCAAACCGCTTCTTTCGAATATATTGTTAAAGAATAATATATATCAACCTTGTCTGCATCTCTTATTATTTTACTATGCATCATTTCTCTTTCTGTTAATTCTTTATCTATTTGTAGTTTATTATGATTTAATATTGCCTTCTTTATTATTTCGTCATACTGCTCGTCCTCTATAAATTCACGTATTAACCCATCTTCAAATAATATTTTTACACCAATTTCTGCATGATTCACACTTTTTCCATCATTAAATGTATGATAAAGTCTTACTTGTTCGAATCTTCCTATATCATGTAATAAGCCTATTAGCCATGCAAGATCTATATCTTCTTTTGATAGGTTTAAATTTTCGGCTATATCATTTGCATTTTTTGCAACTCTTTGTATGTGTTCTATCTTTAATTTTATTTTTTCATCTTCTGTATTATATTTACTAACATATGTATTAAATGTTTTTAATGCTTTTTCTCTATCAATCATTTTTCATCAGCCTTTTTTCTAAATTTACTACCCTTAATTTCTTAAGGGTAGCATTTCCTTGATACATTAATCACAATATTTTCTTGGTTTCTTGCAACATATTATTAGAATTATCGTTAATACTAACAATAGCCCTAATACAACTGCTAAAACTATTATTGCACTAATTGCTTCTAATATAGTTCCAACCATTTCAGCTCCTACTATTATTCCTATTACAACACCTAACGCAACGGCAAGTATTGTAGCAATTAATCCGAAGCAATTTTTCTTTTCTTTCTTCTTTGTATCACAACAGCAATTATAATCATGTGGCTCCATAAAAGTCACCTCCATACAACATCTTTTTTGTTTGATGTTATACTATATTGTATGCTGTTTTCTATTTTTTGACACAATTAGTCATTTTTCACTTATTCTTATATTTAAATAATTTATTCTATCTAGTATTTTTCAATCTCACTTTATGCCCATTTATTTCATTCTTTGTTTTACCGCTTCATACATTACTATTCCAGCTGAAACTGATGCATTTAAAGATGTGATTTTTCCTTTCATAGGAATTTTTATTAAAAAATCACAATTTTCCTTTACGAGTCTGCTCATTCCGAAGCCTTCGCTTCCAATTACAATTGCAACATTTCCTGTCAAATCTTCATCATAGTACATTTTCTCTGTTTCCATATCTGTACCATAAATCCATACATTATTTTCTTTTAGATATTTTATAGTTTCATTTATATTGTTTACTCGTGCAACTTTCATAAAACTTGTTGCTCCAGCAGATGTTTTTACAACCGTGCTATTTACAGCCGCAGCTCTTCTCTTTGGTATGATTATTCCATGGACACCTGCTGTTTCTGCAGTTCTTATAATCGAGCCCAAATTATGTGGGTCTTCTATTCCATCTAATATTAGTATGAAGGCTTTTTCATTTTTAGATTTTGCTTCATTTAAAATATCTTCTACTTCACAGTAATCAAATGGTGGAACTATTGCAATTACACCTTGTGCATTTTCAGTTTGAGCCATTTGATTTATCTTTTCTCTTTCGACTTCTACTGTTACAATTTTTCTTTCTTTAGCTTTTGCTATTATCTTTGTAATAGAACCATGCTTCTCGCCTTTAGTAATATAAATTTTGTTTATATCTTTTCCACTCTCCAATAATTCTAAAACTGCATTTCTTCCTTCAATTTGATCATCAAATTCTTTTTGTTCATTGTCTTTTGAAAATTTATTATTTCTAAAATTCTTACCCATTTAAAATATCCTTTCTTCGCCCAAAAAAGGGCGTCCCTATTGGGCGATTATTTTTCATCATCTAATTTTAATACTGACAAGAATGCTTCTTGTGGTATTTCTACGTTTCCGATTTCACGCATCTTTTTCTTTCCACGTTTTTGCTTTTCTAGTAGTTTTTTCTTTCTTGTTACGTCTCCACCATAGCATTTGGCTAAAACGTCTTTTCTCATAGCAGATATTGTTTCTCTTGCAATTATCTTGCCTCCGATTGCTGCTTGTAGTGGTATTGTGAATAATTGCCTTGGTATTACTTCTTTAAGCTTTTCTATCATCTTTTTGCCTCTTTCGTAAGCAGAGTCTTTGTGTACTATGAATGATAGGGCATCTACGTTCTCGCCGTTTACTAGTATGTCTAGTTTTACTAGCGATGATGGTCTGTATTCTTTTATTTCATAGTCAAATGATGCATATCCTTTTGTTTTTGATTTTAGTTTATCAAAAAAGTCGTATATTATCTCGTTTAGAGGCAACTCGTATATTAATGTTACTCTTGTCGTGTCTAAATATTTCATGTCTATATAAATTCCACGTCTATTTTGGCATATTTCCATTATGTTTCCGACAAATTCTTTTGGTGTTAGTATTTCCGCTTGTACAAATGGTTCCTCTATTCTTGATATTTCGTCTGCTGGTGGCAAATCTGCTGGATTGTAGATTTCTACCATCGTCCCATCTGTTTTATATACTTTATAGATTACAGATGGAGATGTTGTGATTAGACTTAAATCAAATTCTCTATCTAATCTTTCTTCTATTATTTCCAAATGTAATAATCCTAAGAATCCACATCTAAAACCAAAGCCTAATGCTGCAGATGTTTCTGGTTCATATTCTAAGGCCGCATCATTTAGTTGTAATTTTTCAAGGGCAACTTTCAAGTTTTCGTAATCACTTCCGTCGACTGGATATAATCCACAATACACCATTGGATTTACTTTTTTGTATCCAGGAAGTGGCTTTTCTGCTGGTCTATCATCTACCGTAATTGTATCTCCAACACGTATATCTGATAAGCTCTTTATGCTTGCAGCAATGTATCCAACTTCTCCTGCTGTTAAGCTTTCAGCTGGTGAATATGAGCCTGGTTCAAAATATCCTACTTCTGTTACTGTAAATGTTTTGCCAGATGCCATTAATCTTATCTTGTCTCCAACTTTTACAGTGCCGTTTTTTATTCTGCAATATGCAATAGCACCTTGGTAGTTATCATAAATAGAATCAAATATCAAGGCTTGCAATGGCGCATTTTCATCTCCTGTTGGAGCCGGAATATCTGTAACAATTCTTTCTAGCACTTCGTCTACATTTAATCCTGTTTTTGCAGAAATGCAAGGTGCATCTTGTGCGGGTATTCCAATTATATCTTCAATCTCATTTTTTACTTCGTCAGGTCTTGCATTTGGCAAGTCGACTTTATTTATAACTGGAAGTATTTCAAGATTATTGTCTATGGCTAAATAAACATTTGCTAAAGTCTGTGCTTCTACGCCTTGGCTTGCATCTACTACCAATATTGCACCATCACATGCTGCTAAGCTTCTAGAAACTTCGTAATTAAAATCAACATGTCCTGGAGTATCTATTAAATTAAGTTCATATGTATGACCGTCTTTTGCTTTATATTTCATTCTAACAGCTTGAGACTTTATCGTAATTCCACGTTCTCTCTCGATATCCATGTTATCTAGAACTTGTTCTTCCATCTCTCTTTTAGAAAGAACTCCCGTCATCTCAATAAGTCTATCTGCTAATGTAGATTTGCCGTGGTCTATATGTGCAATTATGCTAAAATTCCTAATGTATTTTTTCTTATCTTCCATTAATTGTATTCCCTTCTTAAGGTTTAATTTTAGGCTCATTCAAATACGTTTTAAAGAGCCTGTTGTCCGCTTTTTGTACATTCCAATTATACTTTTTATACGCAAAATTGTCAATGCAGAATTTTCCATATTTGTCTCATTCATTTTCTTTCATTTCATAAAAGAAAAAGAGCATTGTTTATTTTACTAAACTTTGCTCTTTGCTAAATTAATCTTCTTTACTTATTTTTGCATATTTTTTTAATTTTGCATATGCTAAGCTATTTACACTACCAGATGTAAATCTTCCTGATTCATCTCGTTTTCCAGCTGGTACTCCAGTTAAAATTTCTATTCCTTGTTCTATTGTTGAGATTGCATAGATATGGAACAATCCTTGTTTTACCGCTTCTACAACTTCATCTGATAAGTTTAAATTTTTCTCGTTTAATTTTGGTATCATTACTCCGTGTAAGCCTTTAAGTCCACGTGTTTTGCAGATTTTGAAGAATCCTTCTATTTTTTCATTTACTCCACCTATTGGTTGTATTTCACCTTTTTGGTTTACAGATCCAGTAACTGCAATTGATTGGTTTATTGGTATTCCAGAAAGGCTTGAAAGTATTGCATATAACTCTGTTGAAGATGCACTATCTCCATCAACACCGTTATATAATTGTTCAAAGCACAAACTTGCAGTTAAAGATAATGGCATATCTTGTGCAAACATCTCGCCTAAGTATCCACTCAATATCAAAATTCCTTTTGAATGAGATGAGCCAGACATTTCTACTTCACGCTCTATGTCTATTATTCCATTTTTTCCAACATAAGTATTAGCCGTTATTCTTGCTGGTAATCCAAATGAATAATCTCCTATACTCATTACTGTTAAACCATTTATTTGCCCAACTTTGAAACCTTCTGTGTCTATTAGAAGTGTGCTATTGTTTATCATGTCAAGATATTTTTGATTGTATTTTTGTACTCTTTCAATTCTTTGAGCAAGTGCTTCGTCTACAATTTTTCCTGTAATAACTTTTTCTCTTTTTAATTTTGCAAGTGTAGCCGCTTCTCCAACAATCTGAGTAATCTCGCTAAATCTTGTTGATAATTTCGTTTGGTCATTTGCAAGTCTAGATGCAAATTCTATAACTTTTGCCATTCCAGATCTATCAAGTGGAGGAAGTTCTTCTGTTTGGCAGAATCCTTCTACTACTCTTGCTAATTTATTCATATTCTCCAAAGTTAAAGGTGCATCATCTTCAAATTCAACCTTTATCTTGAATAGCTTCCTAAAATCAGTATCAACAGATATTAAAGTTTGATATAATGCTTCGTTTCCGATTAATATTACCTTTAAGTTAAGTGGAATAGGCTCTGGTTTTAGAGAAACCATTACCATAGACGAATGTTGGTCAACCGGATTTTCTATTCCTAATTCTTTTGTTCTTAATACTTTCTTCAATGTTTCATAACAATATTGATTAGAAACTATGTCTGTAGCCTGCATTATTAAATATCCACCATTTGCAATGTGTAATAATCCTGGTTTTAACATTGTATAATCTGTTTTCAAGCTTCCATAATAATTTTCATATTCCAACTTTCCAAATATATTTGGATATGAATAGTTAGAATCCATTATTACTGGAGCACCTTCTAAGTTGCTATTATCTATAAATAAATTTACTCTGTAATTAAGCCATGGTCTTAGAACTTCCTGCCTTTGTGGCTGTGGTTGTACTGGTTTCTTGCTATCATCATCAACAACTAAGAATGCATTTACATTTTTTAAAATATCTTTTTTTACATCATCTAAGAATTTTGTAATTTTCTTATTTCTCTTGAAATTAGATTTAATGTAATTTACATGTGCATTTACAGTAAGAAGTGCTACATTTGATTGCCACTCACTTATTTTCTTATCAGACTCAGATTGAATGTTTTTTATTTGTGAAATTGCTTCCATTACATGCTGTTGGACGATTGCTGATTTGTCTTCGAAATTCTTTTTAGTTTCAGGATCTAGCTTTTCAAATTCCTCTTCCTCAATAGTTTTTCCATTTATAACAGGCATCATATAAATTCCATTGTTAGCAGATTTAACTTGGAAGCCATATTGTGAAGATGTTGCATTAAGCTTATCCATTAAAGCCGATCTTTTTGCTTCATATTCTTGCTTAATAAGTGCCTTCTCTTTCTCAAAATCCTCGTTATTAAATGTATCTTTTATATCATGTTTTATATCTTTAATAAATCTATCCATTGCATCTCTAAATTCTTTACCTTGACCGGCTGCAAGTGGAATAGCAATTGGCTCATTTGGATTGTCAAAGTTGTAAACATAACACCAATCTTGTGGAAGCTTTTTCTTCTTAGAAATGCTCTCCAAATAATGCTTAGTGTACATGGTTTTGCCAACTCCGCTAGGTCCTTCTATATATAAATTATAACCATTAATATCAACATTAAGTCCAAATTCTAACGCTTTTATCCCTCTGTCTTGGCCAATTCCACTTGCTATTGGTTCCAAACTTTCGGTAGTTTCAAATTTGAATATGTTTGGGTTACAAGTTGATTTTAAATCCTTGTAAGAAAGTTCAAATTGATTTTTCATTAGTAATTCCTCCTATAAATTTTTCTAGTCTTTTAGTATATTTTTATTTATGCTTTACTTTGAATGTTCATTAAAATTCTAATTTCATAAGTATTGCATCATATGTATTATCATAATATTTTTTTCTTAGTCCAACTTCTTTGAAATTATACTTTTTATAAAAATTAATTGCAATAGAATTTTGAATATTTACCTCTAAATTTATACATTTTATTTTTTCTTGCTTGCAATACTCTATTAGTTTATCCATAATATTTGATGCTATTCCCTCATGTCTGCAACATTTTTTCGTAACAATATTCATTAAATCCGCTTCATCTAAAATTATTTTTAAACCTGCGAACCCAACTATGTTATCATTTTGCTTTGCAATAAAATATTTTGAAAAATTAGATTCTAATTCTTCTTTTAGAGTCTCGTAATTCCAAAATTCATCAAAATCGACTTCAAGTATATCCTTTATGTTTTCTAAATCTTCGATTTTCATTTCAGAAATTAGATAATTATTTTTCTCCATTTTTATTTTCCTCCAACATATCAGTTGCTTGGGCAAGAATTAAATTTTGGCAAGGAAAATGAAATTTCAAAGGCAAGGGCGCATACTTTGTGTATGTAACCGCGTTTGGAATAAGATTTGACGAAGCCAAAATTCTAATTATTGTTCAAGCATAGCCCTTTCAGCTTGAGATTTTCGTAAATACAAAGGTGAAATATTGCTCGAATCTCCGTATTCACCTTTTAGATATTTATCATATGCACATCTTGCTAAAGATACACTTGATTGTATGTTTTTATCTGAAAATCTTATATCTTTATTTGCAAATTTTTCTAATATTAAATCTTTATGTAAAACGCTTCCATCTCCAATAAAAACAATTGGATTTTCTGAATGTAATTTGCAATTTTCTAAAGCCACTTCAATAGTATCTGCTATATTATCTCCAATTTGAACATATGTATTATCCTTTAATTCAAACATTGCAGAATACACATTATTGTTTTTACAATCTATGTTAGGACAAATTGTCGCATTTTCTTCTATATTGTAAGCCAGGCTTTCAAGTGAAGTTACTCCTACTGTAGGAATGTTTTTTACATCTGCAAATGCCTTCATTGTTGCAATTCCAATTCTTATTCCTGCAAAAGAGCCAGGACCTAAGCAACATGCTAGCAAATCTATATTGTCTAAACTCAAATTAGAAGCCTTAAACATATTATCAATCATAGGCATTAACTTTACAGAATGAGTTCTTTCATCATCATTGTTACCTTGTGCAATTACATTAATATTTTTATTTTTATCAACTTCCACAATAGAAACAGAACAGTTTCTAGAAGAAGTATCAACTGCAAGAATTTTCATTTTTTTATTTCCTCTATTCTTAATTTTCTTAAATCCAAATTATCGGCATCATTATCTCTAGAAAATGTAATCCTTATATAGTCATCTTGAATAATATTCTCAATCATCTCTCCCCATTCAAAAATGCAAAGTCCAGTTTGCAAATACTCTTCTCCACCAATTGCATAAAACTCATCAGCATCTTCTAATCTATATAAATCGAAATGATAAATCTTAAATTTTGGAGCATCATACTCATTCACAATGGTAAAAGTAGGGCTAGAAATTTCATCTTCTAATCCAAAATGTCTAAGAAGTCCTTCTGTGAACTTGGTCTTTCCGGATCCCAAATCACCAGATAAAACAATCTTAGAATGTCCATTCAATTTTGATGCAAACTCATCTGCAAACCTAATTGTTTCTTCTTCCGAATGCGAAATAAATTCGTAACTATGCATTATTACATTTCCTTTCTTTTTGCTTCTATTTTACTAGTTGTATTCTACATTAAAACATATAAATTTTCAAGTTTTTATTTAAATCTGCTAGCAAAAAATATTGACATTATAAGAGACGAAGCCTTAACTTTTCTTCGTCTCACAAATAACTTAAACATCTGATTTATTAACCCTAGTTTCGCCCCAAAAGGGGCGTCCCTATTGGGCGATTTTTTATTTTTCTAGTACTTCTTTGCATCTTGGGCATAATCCATCTTCTAGGTGGTCGTTGTACATCCAACATCTCTCGCATTTCTCACCTGTTGCATGTTCTACTTTTACTCCTAGTTTTTCTTCTTGTTTTCTGTTATTTTCTTGTATTTCTAGTCCAGATACTATTAATACAAGTTTTATTAGTTCTTCATTTTCTTTTAAGAATTTGTATTCTTCTCCTTCTGCATATATTGTAACTTTTGCGTCTAGAGAGTTTCCTATTGTTTTTTCTGCTCTTGCAAGTTCTAGGTCTTTTGCAACTATGTTTTTAACTTTGATTATTTTCTCCCATTTTTCTGCTATTTCTTTGTTATCCCATTCGTCATTTGGAACTGGATAGTCTGCAAGCATTGGGCTTTCTACGTTTTCTTTTTCTGTGTGTTTCATTGCAGACCAAATTTCTTCGGCTGTGAATGAAATCATTGGTGTTAATATTTTTACTAGTGCATCTAGTATGTAATACATAGTTGTTTGTGCTGCACGTCTTGCTACTGAATCTGCTTTTTCTGTGTATAATCTATCTTTTATTATGTCAAGATAGAAGCTACTCATGTCTACAACGCAGAATTGGTTTACATCGTGGTAGCAGTTTCCGAAACTGTATGTGTCGTAATCCTTTGTACAGTCTTTAATCAATTTATTTAATCTTGTTAATGCCCATTTATCTATTTCTTGTAAATCTTCATAAGCAACTGGCTTTTCAGGGTCATAGTCGTAAGTATTTCCTAAGATATATCTTGCTGTATTTCTTATCTTTCTATAAACATCTGAAATTCCTTTTAGTATATCATCTGATAAGTTTACATCCATAGAATAGTCTGACGATAATGCCCAAAGTCTTAATATATCTGCTCCAAATTTGTTTGAAACATCTATTGGAGATACTCCGTTTCCTAAGCTCTTAGACATTTTTCTTCCTTGACCATCTACAACGAATCCACAACATAGAACTTCTTTGTATGGGGCTATTCCATTTACTGCAACTGATGTTAATAATGAAGATTGGAACCATCCTCTGTATTGGTCATTTCCTTCTAGATATAAGTCTGCTGGGTAGTCTAATCCTCTTTCAACAAGAACGCTTTGATGTGTAGAACCTGAATCAAACCAAACATCCATTATATCTGTTTCTTTCTTGAATTCTGTGCATCCACACTTTGGACATTTTGCACCTTCTGGTACTAAATCTTTTGCTTCTTTTGCCCACCATGCGTTTGTTCCTTCTGTTCTTACAACATCTTGAATCTTTTTTATAGATTCTTCTGTAACATAAGGCTCTCCACAGTCTTTGCAATAGAATATTGGAAGTGGAACACCCCAAGTACGTTGTCTTGAAATACACCAATCGTTTCTTCCTTTAATCATTTCGCTCATTCTGTCCTCGCCCCAGTCTGGGTGCCATGTAACTGTCTTAATAGCCTTTAAAACATCATCTCTAAATCCATCAACAGATGCAAACCATTGTGGTGTAGCTCTAAAGATTATTGGCTTTTTGCATCTCCAGCAATGTGGATAAGAGTGCTCTATTTTTACGGCTTTTAGTAAATATCCATTTTCATCTAACCACGCTGTTATTGTCTTGTTAGATTTTGCATAAAATTGACCTGCAAATTCGCCAGCCTCAGCTGTTTGTTTTCCTTTATCATCAACTGCAACAACCATTCCAAGTTTATCTTTTAATCCTTGTAAATAATCTTCTTTACCATAAGCAGGTGCTGTATGAACTGCTCCAGTACCTTCATCAAGAGTAACATTCACAGTTGTCTCGCTTCCAAGAACAACTCTAGACATTCTGTCCAAGAATGGATGCTTGCATAGAACTCCTTCTAGTTCTGAACCTTTGAAAGTTTGAACTGTTTTGTAATCTTCTACTTCAGCAAGCTTCATAACTTTTTCTACAAGCTCTGTTGCAATTATTAGTCTTTCAAGTTTTGAATTCTCCTTGTTTTCTTTTAACTCAACCATGCTGTACTCATAATCTGCACCAATTGTAATTCCCATATTTCCTGGTAAAGTCCAAGGTGTAGTTGTCCAAATTACCATATAAGTATCTTTTTTATCAAACAAGCCCTTAGAATCTTCAACAGGAAATTTTACATATATAGACTCTCCTGTTACATCTTTATATTCAATTTCAGCTTCTGCTAGTGCTGTTTCACAATCAGTACACCAGTAAACTGGTTTTAATCCTTTATAGATATATCCTTTTTTGTACATATCTCCGAATACACCAATTTGTCTTGCTTCTGTTGCATGGTCATAAGTTATATAAGGATGAGCCCAGTCTCCAAGAACACCAAGACGTTTGAAGCCCTCTGTTTGAATATCTTTGTAATTTGTTGTAAATTCTCTACAAGTATCTCTAAACTTTGTAACAGGAATCTTGCTTCTATCTAGTCCAAGCTTCTCAATAGCCTTCTTCTCAGTTGGCATTCCATGTGTATCATATCCAGGAATAAAAGGTGCATAAAAGCCTTTCATGGCCTTATATCTTACGATTGTATCCTTCAAAATTTTATTTAGAGCATGTCCAGCATGAATTTCTCCATTAGCATATGGAGGTCCGTCATGTAAAACAAAATGCTTGTGTCCTTCATTTTTCTTTAAAATTTTCTCATATAATCCATTCTCAAAAACAGCCTTTAATGTTTCTGGCTCTTTAGTTGGCAAATTTCCTCTCATCGGAAAATCTGTCTTTGGCAAATTAAGTGTGCATGAATAATCTTTCTTTTCTTCACTCATATAAATTACTCCTTTCATTTTTGCCCAATAGGGCCGCCCTTTTTGGGGCGATTTTTGGCTTAGTCTTTGGCAACAAAAATTCGTCCTATTAACATAGGACGAATTTTACTCCGTGGTACCACCTAATTTAAAAGTTTATATTCTTGTTTGAATAGTATAATCTTCTATAATTTAGATTTTTTTCAACACAAGATGTATTTAGCTTTTCTCTTATTTTATCTTAACGCAATATTACGATTTATATTACTCAAATATTAACATTGGATTTTTCACAATATTCTTTCACATAAACAACTCCAAGGTGATAATAAATAATCTTTAATTTATCAAAATCTCAGCATGCATTTGACTCTCTGTTAATTAGTTTTATTTATCTTGTCCTCTTCATAGTTTTTACTTTATTAAATTCTACATAATAATTTACCACAAATAAAAGATGAATGCAAGTAAAATTCGATTTTTTTGATATTTTCGTCATTAAGATAAGTGAAAAAGTAAAAGCAAGTTTTGACAATGTGAATTGCAATAAGTCTT
>OCHV01001331.1_pt1 | contig 16350 bp, 24 predicted proteins | sample 1538461 | NCBI WGS metagenome assembly OCHV01 (sample SAMN04571692, study PRJEB22368) | human gut metagenome | biome: human gut; material: stool | host: Homo sapiens | place: Luxembourg | collected 2012-08-03 | reverse complement strand
GAAAATGTGAGAAAAAGCGAGTTAACAAGAGAAAAACAAAGATTATTATGGGAGGTGAATTACATTGGATTCCAAAGAATACGCATCCGCTTACGCCATTGCTAAAATTTGTGGATATACCGGAAGTTTTGATGATTTTAAGAACCTGTACGACCAATACTATTCAGAAATCGTCAATTCTTTACCGAAAGAAAAACCACAATTAGCAATAGCAGCGGCAACTAACAATCCTTTCCATATCCAGAGCCGTTCCTAAAAGGCGAAATGGCGGTAAGGACTTTGATAGACAAATCAATATTTGTTTCTTCGATTTTCTTATCGCCATCTATAATGCTTTTGTAATCTTCGATAATATCAAACGCAATGTGCTGTGCCATCTCGTCAATTCCAACAAAACGTGAATCAGCTTTCTGAACTATATTTGCTTTACCATTTTTGTCTAATACCACATATCTCTGTTTTTCCATGTTTTTACCTCCCTATTCCAGTAACTCGTCTACTTTTACTCCAAGGACTTTTGCAACAGCCTTTAAATTGTCAACTTGCGGAGCAGATTCATTCCACTTTCGGATAATTCCATTGCTCAATCCGGCTTTCTGCTCCACTTGATAAATATTTGTTCCTTTCTTATCACAAATTTCCTTGATTCTGTCGTAACAATTCAATCTATCACTTCCTTTCTCTTGATTTAGGAATTTAGAGAAAAACTTGACAAAATTTAGAGAATGTTCTAATATAGTAACTGCCAAGAAACCACAGAGAACATTTTTAAATTTAGGCTTTCCTCTAAATCCTAAATTTATTATATAGAGTGTTCTCTATTTTGTCAAGCATATTTTTAGAGTATCATCTAAATTTTTGGGAGGACACTATGACTACAGTAGAAAGAGTAAAATCTATATGTAAAGAAAGGAAAATAGCCATTTCTAAATTAGAGACTTCTTGCGGATTTAGTAATGGATATATAAGAAGTTTAAAAAAGGGAGTTATTCCGGATGACCGTATAGAAGTAATTGCGAATTTTTTAGGAGTTTCTATTGAATTTTTGTTGACCGGTAAAGAAGATGGAGAAAAATATTCAGCAAAATATGCTAGATTAGTTTCTTTTTTAAGAAATGATCCCGATATGGAAGATTTATTGATTAAGTACTACAATCTTTCGGAGAAAAAAAGAAGTACTGCATTTTCCGCATTTAAAATGATAATCGGAGGTGCGGAATGAAGAGAAAAATAAAAGATTCTAATGATTTTTTTGGCTATTTAATATCAATAAAAAATAAAGACAACAATGTTGTATTAGGTAGGATTTCAAAAGATTATGGTGATTCTGCCATAGATGATTTTATTGATTACATAAATGAACTAGAAGAAATGAAATATATAAAAATAAATTCATTAGAAGACATACATATAGTAAAAAGTAAAGAGCATAATTACATAAGTCCTTTTAAAAAAATTATTGATTATATAGGTCCAAAACTTGTTTACGTTTTAGTGTACTTTATGGGATTATGCTCTCCAATATTTACAGAATATTTAAAGAAAATATTAGGTCTATCTTAAGAAATAATTTGTTAATAATCCTAAAAAGTAAATCAAAATTATTAACGCCCAATTTATTTTTTTTCGATTTTTCATTTTTCCCCCTCTATATCAGAGACAATGACATAGACATATTTCAATATGTCATTGTCTTCTATTCCAGATAGTATCCTTGCAATTTCCTCTCTGTAAAATTCATTGCTTTCGTTCATCGTAACCACACCCCTCTCCCCTTAATTCTCCGCAGAATCTAAAGTAGCGATACATTACATTATAGAACATACGTTCTTAACAATCAATATATTTGACTCACGTTTTTTATTGTTGTAAAATATCAACAAAAGAGGACGGTGAAAACGCCAATAAACACCGCCCTCGCCAGAACTTGAAGTCCCTTGAAACAAGGGATGTTACAAGTGTATCATGTGAAAGGGGGATAAAAAACATGATGAAAAAAGACCGAATCAAAGAAATATCGACACATTTATCAGTCAACCGTACTAATTATATGTTAAGTTTTCGTGGAAATCTCCATGAATTTCTAAATGAGCCGGACATGACGGTTTACAAGCTTGCAGATGAAGCTAATTTGCCTTATTCTACGCTTAATTCACTACTATACGGTAATTCTAACGACACAAAGCTATCGACCGCTGTTGCGCTTGCTAGAGCCTTTGGAATCAGCGTAGATGAGTTGGTAGGCTGTGGTACTATGGAAGATAAGATGTTGGAATCTGTCAAGATATGCCGCAGTCTGCCGGAACACTCTCTGTACCTTATCCGCTACTCCATCCGTCACCAAGATAAAATCTATTCCAGTCTTGAAAAATCACACAAGTATATTTCTGTCCTTAAACCGCAACTTGTGAATGGAATTATAGCCACCACAAACGCTGTAGAACCTATTTGCATAGACAAATTACCGGAAGATATAAAATCCAAGACTTATATCGGTTTGAAAATTCCCTGTGACTACTATATGCCGTTTTATCTGCCAGGGGAAATTATTCTCCTTGCAGCGGATCGTGAACCGCAAGACGGTGAACGATGTATTGTGACCAGTAATGGTGGGATATATATTGTCGTTAGAACACATATAATTGAAGACGGTGTAAGAAAATGGAGATATGTTCCGCTTATGTCTCCGAACAGCATACTCCCGGAAAATCTTATTGATGACATGATAGGATATGTGGTTGGTTTCGTCAACAATGACGGTGACTGGGGAATCAGATAAAGAGATTAAGAGCATGGCTTTTACACCATGCTCTTTTTGATTGATTTATTTTTACTTTTAATCTCCACCCATCGGCTATCACTCCTTCTGTAAATGGCAATTTAGATACAAAAATACAAATAATTACATTATCAGAAAAGACAGGAACGGACAGTAATAGTGGAATTATATATATACCAAAAACATCATATCCTGATGCTAAATGCATTATCCCGTTTGCATATGACAGTACATTGGCGTATCGTATTGGGATTTTTGATGTAAGCACTAATAGTTTTAGATTTGCAGTGCAAACGGCTGTAAACGGGGCATGGGCTGATAGCAAGACTATAACATTTAGTGCCTTAATCATAAAATAGAGTACACACCAATTACGTAGTAGTGGATTATTCATCGCAATCCGATTAAATTAAATGATAATATTAACAGAACCATATACGAAGTTTAATAGTTTTTGCTGTATTATCTACAGTCAAATTTGTGCCGTTTGTGTTTATACGCAGTATTGTAATTTGTTTATCTGCTGATGGCCACCATATAACACCGTATACATTACTATCAGAATCAGCAGGTCTATTCACGTCTATGACTCTATTTGTAGATAAAATAGCATCTGGCAAAGGTATCTTACACCACGTAGATGCAGGGCATTTGGCTGTAATGTCAATATACTCTGGTAACTTGCCATTTACATCATTTAATCCCCCAGTGATAGTACCGTCACCAATAGTCGAAATATCGGTAGTTCCGATAAGACTTATAAGTGATTTAAGATTTTTTACAGCCAGTTTAAGTTTTCCAAAAATAGATGATAACTTTTCTCCTGTCGTTAATTCCTCTAAAGTTGTTGCTTCTTCAAACGCCGCAGTCAAATTACTACCATCACCAGTTTTGGTCAAATAGTTTGTCAAATCTGTTTTGGGAATTGCATCTATTTTTTTATCAACAGTGTTTTTGTCATAATAATTTGTCAAATCAGAAACTTTTTTTGTAATGTATCCAGCATCATTTTCTAATTCGCTGACTTTTGTAGGTATACCGCCTGTTTGCAGTTTTGCCTGCTCCATATAATACTTTGCGTTATCTGTATCTTCTCCTTCTCTTGTTCCGGTTCCACCTACAGCATAAGATTCAGCCAATACAGATTTTGCATTTGCGGATTGCGCATAAGCAGATGCATTTGCGGATTCTACTCTAATATCTGCTAGATAATTAGGCTGCAGCATATCATCTGTTACTGATCCTGTTTTTATCGAAAAAGAATAAGTCTTATTCTTTCCAGTACCAGTCACGGAGACAGCTATAGTTGAAGAATCTTCAAATGTCAACACAGGAATCATAGAACCAATATCAGCCGTAAACTGTGTTCCATCTTCTGTAGTCATGGTAATGATTCCATCATCAGACATTGAAAAGCCGACAGGAATTTTTTCAATGTTGAGGTCAAAAATAATCTTTTCACCGTTGTACTTTGTAATAGTAATAACACCGGTTGTTTTATCCATAGTCCAACCTGCAATTTTGTCGTTGATTGTGGTCTTATCAACCTTAATGGCATCCTGTGATATGATACGGTTGTCCAACGCATCAATAGCAGAATCCATCTGATTAAGATTGTATGCATCTAAATCCGTGTTTTCACTTGGATAATCTTCCCAGTTAATTCTGGTATAAACCTTATTCAGTGCCATCTGCGGTTACCTCGCTTTCCTCTTTCATAATCTGCATATCTGCTAACTGCTTAGTCTCCGAATACACTTCATACAGTACAAGCCTTTTCACCTCGATAGGCAACGGGGTTTGATTTAATACTGTCGCAAGGTTGCTTTTCAATTTCTTAATCTCAAAATTTGCAGCCATATCAATTCTCCTTTACATAGATTTCTTTTCCCTGCGCTTCGGCATAGGCATACAGTTTTTTACACAGTTCAGATACCTCATATCCGCTCTGCACGACAACCGTATCCGACATATCAATAAGTTGCTTCATAAACTCTTCAAATCCATCGCCATCTTCTGTGTTAAAAAGTGTGGCATTGATTTCTGTAAATGTAGTAAAGCCAAGGGTAAAAGCAATGTACTGCTGAATTTCTGATCTTTCAATTTCAACTTCTTCCATTGTTTTTCCTAAAATTGTTTGCAGTATAAAAAATTTTTTAATCATAATGCCTCCTACGAAAAACTTGTTACTATTCCAGCGGATACCGATAAAAAACCACCTGTCGGTGTTATTGTTTTTACAAACGTGGTTCCATATCCTGGATAATCTGCTACCAACGCTGTTTGATTGTTTATTTTCACATCTGTTACATTTCCTGTGGTAAAATTTCTAGTCACAGTTAATGTCGAATTTGTTATTACATTTTTACTTAAAAACGATCCTGTAGTTGTGGCTATACTCTTAACATATGATTGAGATAAATGGGTAGCACCATTTCCAACAATAAGCATTCCTGTTACGCTTACCGAGGCGCCATCTATAACAAGAGATTCGCCCAATCCTCTTATAGACCCTGTGCTTTGCACTTGTTCGTTGTAAAACTTAATTTCACCAGACGATACTTCTGTGTAATTTCCGTCTTCACCTACCGATTTTATACTACCGTTAAGTACTGCATTGCTTGCTGTTATTGTTCCGTCTGCTGATATACTACAATTATCTGACTCCAAAACGAACCGATTACCGGAAATTTTTACCTGTCCATTTTCAATGCTCAACTGCGAACTGACATCACCTTTTGAAACTTTCAACTTGATTTGGTCTGCTTGAACTGAGATTGCCGCCGCCAATTCTACTTCTGCATCTGTAGCCCTTTTTGCTTCAAGTTCAATCTTCCCGGCTGTCTGTGTAATTTTTGTATCCAGTCCACTTTCAACATCCTTTATCTCAGACCGGGTCTCTTCAACATTACGCTCCAACTCATTAGTCTTGCCGCGGAGTTGAATTATACTTTTGTTAATTCCATTTACCTGTTCACTGTATTTTGGTGCTTTTCCGGTGGCAGATATGGTGTCTATCGGTTGTTGGATTCCTTTGTATGTTCTGCTCAACACATAGCTTTCTATGATTTCTTTAGCCGTATATACATTGACTGCTTCTCCAAGGCTCAAACAAGGATTTCCTATTTTTTCACAGTTATAAGGTCTATATTTTACAACTTTAATAACCTCATACAGATTTCTTGCAACCGTTTCTAGGGCATCTGCACCCATTCCATAAACAAGGAAATTATCTTGCAAAATATAACTGTTGTCGTTCTCGGTAATCTCTGTATCCGGGTAAACTGCACCAATATCATTTTCTGATTGTCTTATCTGCACTTTTGTAACTTTTTGGCAGACAAAATCTTCATATTTAACTGATTTGTATTTTCCACCAGTAACCTTTTCTTTTTCAGAACCTTTTCTAGGGTATAATCCTTTCTGTGGATATAATCCTTTTTGTGGATATAATCCGGATATTATTGCTTTAAGGAAAACATATTCAAATTTTCCATCATGGTTAATGTGACCAAAGCATCCATTTATTGAGCAGATTGCTTCCATGACCGTCTGGCCAGAAAGTTCACTTGGCTTTATGGTTTCTGCAACTTCCATGCTGTCATTAGGTAATGTGGCTGCTACTTGCTCAACACCAAAATATGAAAAAAAACTGTCTCTGAACTGCTTTAAAGTCAGAGGAAACTTCAATCCGTTATACCAGGAAGATACTTCTGATTCTCCAATATCGTATATAACGTCATATGCCGTCACATTCCTGTAACGCTTATCATCTGTTGGTTTATCGGAAATGACACGGTATTTGCCGAAAATAAACGGTGCGTCAACATGTCCATTAATCACAGCAGAAACATTTATCTGTTTCCCAATCATGCTTGTGAACACGTTGGAAATTTTGAATTTTAACTGTGATGCATTGCACTGTCCAAATGTAAGGTAATCATCATCACATAGTATTTCTTTTAATTCAAACTGTTCAAAATGGATTTCGCTGTTGGTGATTTTTACAGACTTGTCCTCTGTTTCAATCGTGATTTCCTTTTTGGATGCGCTTTTATCAAACAAATCCGCATAGGTATAGTTACTCATTCGCTACACCTCCGACAAATGAAAATTCTATCTGATTGTATTTAATCTCTCCGTCATAAGTTCCATAGATTGTAGGCTTTATATCAGCCATATATCCATATTGTGTGACATATTGACCTAAAAATGGAATGTATGCCGTGATATTACATCCCTGTTCCGTTGCATCAATAAAGTTTCTTCGTATCCCGGACAGTAACTCTTGCAAATCGTCATCCGTCAGCATCGCAGGCGTTGAAAAATCAACACTTAATGCTTTTAGCTCCACAGCATTTCTATGTACGTATCCATTTGCATCAGTCCACGGGTCTACATCTTGCATATTTACAGCTGGCTGATAACTTTCAGCGGCTATAAATCTTGACTGGTCAATAACGTAATCTCCAATTTTTAAAAGCCATCCTTGATATGCTGACATACGCTCACCGCCTCATTGCATAAAAATAGACAGCACCCATCCAGAGTGCTGTCTGTGTTAAAATACATATACATTCTTGTGTTTTTGGTTAAATTGCTCTTGACCGTATTGTCTTGCGGCAATTCCAATTTGATCTGTTGTTATTCCAAACTCTTTCTCAAGGATTCCTTGCAGTAGCTGATTATTCTGTTTCAGAAGTGCAATTTCCTGTTGTGCCGTGGAATTAATAGCATCTTTGATTCCAGTGATTTCAACTCCACCGGCAACCGCTGTTTTTCCACCTACTGTTCCGGCAATCTCCGGTATACCGTTCTCTCCTGCCATGAACATCGTATATCGGCTTGGAACGTAACCACCTTTTTCAAATGTAGGTATTCTTCCAACACTAATGTGTTGTATATTATTCGGAACTGCGTCACCAATTTTAGGTATTAACCTTGCTGCAGACATCAAACCATTAATAAGGTCTATGGCATTGTTTATCATGGTTTCTATTCCACTTATTACAAGGTTCAAAGGAGCTATTGCAACATTAGCTGCTGTTTTAAATGCTGTTCTAAACGCCGTTGGAATGTTTTCAAGCAATTTATTCCATTTTGTTAGTCCAAACTGCTCTGAAATTTTTTTCCACCAACTTGAAAATCCTGTTTGGTTCCACCATGTTGTAAAAGAAGTCCATTTTTCAGAAAGTGATGACTCTATAGTTTGACCCATTCCTTGCCACTTTTCCTTTGTGAACCAAGGAGATACATTTTCATTAAACCAGTTTCCAACAAGTGGTGCTATATTGATAAGTGCAGATGACAGACCAAAAGTATCTGACATATCTACTTTTGTATTTTTTATTTTATCAATTAGCCAATCAATTTTATCTCCAAAATCATCAAGAGTGCTATGTTTTGGAAGCAACATTGTTCCTGTCAAGAATCTATACAAATCATTATCTGTTATATCTTTGTATAAATCATCCCACGCAGTTTTTAATGTGGTAAAATCAGTATTTTTTAATGTATCAAAAAAACCATTTTCACCAAACCACGTAAAATTGTCGTAGTACTCTGCGTCTTCTGGGAACAATGCTTTCCCTAAAGATTTTCCTACATTAAATCCAATCTCCCAAGTAACCGCAGATATTGCAATTGTCGGAACTATTCCTATACTTGATCCTAGTACTGTGGCTGATAACTTATCCGATATTTTTCCCCATATGATATCTCCAACACCAGTAAACTTTAAAAGACCTATTGCTGTGATAATCGTGGTTTCAATCGGTGCAGCATCAAAACTTCCTTTCCACAAATCGATAGCCGCATCTATGGCAGTCTCTATGAAGTTTCCGGCAGATGTAAACACAGCAGTCCAGTCAATACCAGCAAGAAACTGTCCTATGTTTTGCCCAATCTGATACCAATCTACAGATGCAATAGCATCGGACATCCAGTTAAATATTCCTGTGACAATACCGGATAAATCTTGTCCTGCTTCGAAGAAATCACCATTGAATAAATCTTTGAACAACTTTTTCACAGGTTCAAGAAGTTTTTCTATCTTATCCGCCCAGCCTAGAGCTGTATTCTGCATCTTGTCGAATGCTTCCTGCCATACTTTTTCGTACTCCGCAGTAGCATCCATGATTTCTTTGGTAAGGTCAATTCCTGCTCCACCAGCACCACTTCCGGAACCACTGGATTTTGGAGTTGAAATAACTTTCAATTTATCAAATGCTCTGATTCCGCTTTGAGCATTTTTTGCACTTGTACCAACTTTATCAAGTGCATCTGCAGTGCCTTCCAACTCTTCATTGTACCCGGATACACCTTGACCGAATGACGAAAAGTCAATCTTGATTCCCAGTAAATTTGCAACACTGACAAGCAGTCTCTTAATCGCAATTACCACACCGTTAATAACAGGAAGTACTTTCTGCAATACCGGAATAAACAACTGTCCCAGTACCATACCGGCTTCTTTTACGTTGTTGGTAAACTGACGGATCATATTACTTGGAGAATTAATTGTATTCACCAAGTCTCCCCATGATACTTTGGACTGGTCTAAGATTGCCAGTAGACGCAACTGCTGTTTCTCTGCCTGTGACATTTCAGATACAGCCTTTTCAATGCCGTATCTGTAAGCATAAGTCTGCAGTGTGGCATTCGTGATATCAATACCATACTTATACAGTGCTCTTGACTGACCAATCAAACCGGACTGTAAGTTTGTTGCAACTGTACTGTAATCCACGTTAAACAGAGAGGAAATATCCCCGGCAAGCATTGTCATGGACTTTGAAATTGCCGTAGTAACTTCTCCGGTCTGCCCTAAAGAGTTGGTAATAGATGCAAGTTGTGAAGCGTACTGCGTAATCTCCTGTAAATTCAGTCCCAGGTTCTTCATTCCGCTTTCAGAAATCAATCCACCATCTACATCTACTTTCAGACCGGACATTTTACCAAGCAGTTCATTTACACGGCTTCCAAAACTCTGCGCATAATCCTCTGCGTTGTCGTAACCGAATTTTTCAAAATCCTTGCCCCATTCCTTGCCTACTTTGTTAAATGCTACCGTGTAGTAGTTAAATGCTTCGATATAGTCCGTAGTTCCCTCTATGGACTTCCACAGACTTTTAATTCCACGGATCACAAGGAAATATGTTGCGTAGAATCTGCCGAAAGCCGCAGCAAGGCTAAATGTGCTTTTCGTGGCTCTTCTTGCGCTTACCGTATAGGTGTTCAGATTACGTCCTAAAGAGTTTGCTGCTCTCCCGGATGCCGCACCAGTAGATGCCAGTCCTGCCAGTGCATTTGTCATGCGGATAATGTTCTCACTGACATTCGGAGCGGTTGAAAGAGTTGTAAATAACTGCTTCAAATTCTTTGCCAGCAAAGGAATGTTTGTGATTGCTCTGCCGGATGCCACACCACCAAGTCTTGAAATTGAATATGCTATGCTCGCAATATCTCCTACTCCATCTACTTTAGTTCCTGCCATGTCAGCAGAAAAAGTCTTCAGTGCAGATGAAATTCTGCTTAATCCGCTTGTATCTATTTTCCCCATTCTGTTAATGGAATTTGTCAACGTGGAGATATTCTTAATACCGCTCGTATTCATAGAACTGGCGGCATTTGCGATACTCTGTATGCTATTAGAAATGCTTGTCAGTTTGGATGTATCAATGGACAAGCTTTTCTGAAAATTCGTAAGGCTATTTGCCAACTTATCCAGTGCGTTACTTGCGTTATTCGCATCCGCTTTTATTTTAATCTGCAAAGAATCAATATCTGCCATACCGCACCGCCTTTACCGCAATAAAAAAAGGAAGTGTCTCCCACTTCCAAGAAAAGAGCGGTAAGCTGTGACACCTACCGCTCCTAAAATCACTTTTTGAGATATGCCCTTGTAACCGTACCGATTTTTCCGTCCACTTTGATACCGACACTCTTTTGGAATGCTTTTACTGCATCAGAAGTGGTTTTTCCAAAATATCCGTCAATGTTCGTCTTACCTTTCGCATTTACAGAAGGCATAAAGCCTTTTCTTACAAGTTCGTACTGCGCCCACTTGACATCATTTCCCTTCATCATTGTCAGACGCTTGTAATAAAGAAGTCTTTCCGGCTCTGTATAAGGGTTGCTATGGCTTGTAGAATCCTCATATACGGCATCTAACTCCTTGTACCATACATTCATGTCCACATTTCCTGCAATGCCGCCTACACGCCCTTTAGAAGTATACTGCCATCCTACCATGTTCGGTACTTGCGGTTGATACTTCACATCACACTTGCCGTTATTCTTGCCGTACCGTGCGATCCACATGGGATAACTCACACCGCCATAAGGCTTAATGTATGTCTTGTAAAAACTTTCCCCAGTGTATACACCGAACTGTAATCCTGCATCGGTGATGACCTTGCCGTAAGCATTGATAATAGGAATAATATTTTTGCCAAGGCCTTTCATCACGGCATCTTCAACATCAAGATATACTGTCACTTTTCTACCGTTAAGAATAGTAAGCACTCTTCTTGCATCAGAGCGTGATTTTGCAACCGTTGTAATATATCCATATTCATATACTCCGTGCACATGAACGTTGTGTTCTTGGCAACCTTTCCAGTTCTCTTCAAACTTCTTGTCCGGGTTCAAATCCTTACGGATGACCTTTAGAATAGCAAAATCAATACCGTTCTGTTTTACCGCCCACCAGTTAATCGTCCCCTGGTATGAGGACACATCAATTACTGTTAAACTCATGTTTGTTTCTCCTTAATCCGGACTTTCCGGCAGCCCTTGTTCTCTTAATGCTTTGATTCTCTGTTTCATTTCCCATATTGCAATTTCTTCGTTGGATTCCTTATATTTAGGCTCATTATCATGTGCTATCTTTTCTGAAATAGGCTTTTCAACATAAGTAGCTCTTGCTTTTTCTCCATGTAAGCAAGAGTCTATTGCAACGATTAATGCAGATATTCCGTAATCTCCCCACCGTTGCCATGAGTTTCTATCTTCTTCCTCTTTTTTGAGTTTATATCCTTTGTAACACCACTCTAATTTCTTAGGATTCAGATGTTTGAACTCTTCTATCGAAATTCCCATGGAAAAAGCAAATGGAAAATATTCTTCCCATATTATTTTGTGCCAGTCGATTTCTTCTTGTGATCCTGTGGCATCTTTGTTACCTTGCTGTCCTCTTTCTCCATCTCTTCCTTGGTCTGCGTCATCATTTCCGTCAGACCCGACAGTTCGAAAAAACCGTCTTCTTTCATACAGTCTGTCAGTTCTCCATACAGCTTCACAAAAGACAGACCGTTTGCTTTCATGTATTCTTTCATTAAAGCATTGGATTCATCCGGTGTAATATCTTCATGGTTTTCGATAAGGCCAGCATAAAAAGCCGTTTTGCATACATGAGGAAATTCTGCAAGCATATATCCGCTACCATCTACAATTTCTTCTGGTGTGGGATTCTGTACATTTTTTGCTTTTTTAGCTACATAGCCACCGGAAAGCATAAGAAACATCTTTTGAATCAAATCCTTGCACTCCACAGCACCGAATCCAAACTCTAAAGTATATTCAACATCATTAACTAAAATCTTCTTCATAAAAACATATCCTTTCCCCAACATTTTGTTGGAAAGGAGCCGCCCGAAGACGGCTCTCTTTTGCTTAAATCAATGTATCATCTACCGTTTCATCATTGTCAGCCACGGCAGTGTTATTTGTTTCTGACTGACTTTCTATTTTTTTGTCAGTGTAATTGCTGTGGGATAACCGTTTTCGTCTTCGGTTACTGCAACAGTGTAATTATCTTCAATCCACTTCGGTACAGTAGCCTGTGCAATCGTAGCAGTTCCGGTCAGATGATCGTCTGTTGCTTCGTCCGGTGCAAAACTTTCCTGACCGATAAATGCACAAATACCCTCTGAACCTTTTCCGTCAGTTCCATACAGGATGATAAAATCGAGTTTCTTTCCCTCGTTTGTCACCATTTCATCCTTGTACTTTTTCTCAAATGCTCCTTGCACTTCCATACTGTTAGCGGCTCTACGACCCATTTCCTGTGTCTCTACCAAATCTTCCAGTGTAGAAGTATCCACCATGTTCTGACTTCCGAACGGTGAAGGAATACTTTTTGCTCTCATAAGCAATTTGTACGTTCCTGCCCAGTACTCACCAGTAGCGGCACTAGAACTAGGCTCTTTATAGGCAATTCTTGATTTTAAACCAGTAGCCATATTTACCTCCAATTTTGCATAAAAAATAGAGCCGTTAGGCTCTGACAATAGTTACAATATATCATCAGCATCTACGTTTCTTCTGAACCGTGCAGTGCTTCTGTATGTGTCCTGCGAAGTATTATTGAACTCCGGCATGGAAGTTATTTGAAATCGCAGACGTTTGAAAAGTCCGGCAACCGTAGCCATGATAGCTTCAGCTTCTTCCTGACTTTTGTTGGTTATCACATCCACCTGGTATGATGCTGTGATTCCATTAACCGAACGTGCTTCAAGGTCTTGTCCAGTCTCTGTAAATGGCATAGCATGAAAGTACACGGTAGGGAATGTAGGGTCTGACAAATCCTTACTTTTGTCCGTCACATAAGCTTTAGGATGGCTCTGCGGTATCTTCATTTTTAAGTACGATGCAATCTTGACTTTAAAATCTGATACCCACTGATATTCATTATCCACTACCAAACACCACCTTTGCTGTCTGTGATACAATATCACGAAGTTCTATTGCAGTCATGTACATAAATGGTCTTGACGGCATACCTTCTGTAAAATACCATTTACCGTCATCCGCAGGATAAAACCATCCATATCTTCCATCCGCAAGTTGCCTTATGGTTTTTCCGCTTGCATACTGCCAGTCAACACCTTCCGGTAGTTGATATGGATATGGTGACTGCTTTCCGACAACACCAGTACCAAACTCCACGAAAGCCGCATGGTCTGTACCTGCAACCACCGCCCAAACGCCGCCACCTTTTACGGATCCAACATATTCCGAATGGATGCTTTGCAAAAGTTCCGATGTAAAGATAGCATCAAGGTCAGCAATCTGCACTCTAGCAATATCTACACCCTTTTCTGCCAGTGTCTCAGCCAGTAGCCTACATTTATACTCTAAACTATTTTCATAGTCTCTAAGAGCCTTTACAGCCGCTTGTATGGACTTTGGGTCAAACAGGTTAATATTGATTGTCTTTCCCATATCACTTCACCGTTTTCTGTAACAAGAACAAATCTGCTGTCAGTCCCTCGTCTGCAACGCCTTTAACAACATAGTCCGCAGTCTTGTTATCCCGTCATCGTCACGACCTACTTCTGACTTCTTCCAGATAACATCCCCTGCCTTAATCGGCAAATAGCCTTTATCGGTCACAATCTGACAATACGAACTGGAATCATCAATACCAAATTCTTTTACCAGTACTTCCGACAGCTTATTACTGATGTTGGCAGAAAAAAGGACGGGTTCTAAAAATTCCGTAATCGTTCCTTTGATTGACGGAATTTTTTCACCTGCCACTTCATCATAAATAATGTTACCGTTTTTGTCACGGTTATAAATCGTGACTTTTTCTCCCTGACGTGAGTACTTCATGTCCTGCTTGTTAATGTCAAGCATCTTTCTTCACCTGCTTGTAAATCTGATTTACACCAGTGCTTGCCAAACCGGAAACAATTCCGACCGCAATAGCATTCAGCACATCATTTGCCGGGAAATCCGGAATAACATACATTCCTACTACTCCGAGAATGCCACCAACAATGCCGACAACAACCGGGATGTAGTTATCCTTAATAACCGGAATCAGCTTCGCTCCAATACCGGAAAGATAGCAAATAACCACGATTGCAACACAAGTTCCTACCTGTGAAAAATCCATCATTCCTTACCTCCGTTCTCTTTAATGTTAAGTCTTTCCTCAATTCCATCAAGTCTATGATGTGCAGATGCCGTACTGGCTTCAACCTTTGTCAGCTTCTGTTCATGCTCTGCAAGCTCTTTCTTCATCTCTGAACGCTCGCTTTTCATTTCATTGATAGTATCAAGGATGGTGTCCAGTTTCATGTTGATGCGTGTGTTTTCTTTCACACGTTCCTCAATATCCTTTGTGTCTGTTCTTTTGCTGTTTTTCAGACCAATGTAGACGGAAAAACCGAGTGATAACACGCTTATAATGATTGCTGTAGATAACTCTATAGTCACATCATATACCGCCTTCCTTGTTTGTTGGCACACCGCCCACCACCCTTAAAGTGTGCCGCCTGCAACTTTATTACTGGAATCAGTAACATGGTTACGCACAATCTTCTTTTAATTACAATACCTTTGCAAATGGAAATACGCCAACAAACAGATCCTCACGGTCTCTCCATGTTCTCGACACTCCATTCTCTGAATAACTTGCCATGAAGTTTTCACCGGCTTGCGATCTGTCATACACTACAAGATTAACCACCACGGACTGAAATTTTTTCATATCCGCAGCAATCTTCTCTTCTGTGTAACTTTCCGGGTACATTCTTTTTGCTCTGATGTCGGCTTCTGCCTGACTAATAAGTTGTTGCAAAAGAGGATTTTCTTCCAAATGGTCAAACACGACCTCGGAACTTTCAGAATCAATATGAAATTGTTTCAGACGGATTTTTACTTGCTCCAAAGTCGTATATTCTGCCATGTGTTACCTCTTATTCATCCTTTGCAGTTACCGTAGTAATACCTGCCTTTACTGCTCTGTAATTAGGGTCACACTCGATAATCATAATTTCCTTGCCGGTTGTTGCTTCAATTTCAGAAGTGCCATCCCAAGTAGCATAAGTCTTTACATTTCCAAGATAAGAAGGTAATTTACAATCATCTGCTACCTTGTATTTGTAAGAATTGTCGCCGCTTTTTGCAGGGGAAACGCTTACTTTCGTGTATCCATTAGTTGTTTGGCTTGCAGTGCTGTTCACTACCAATGTATCCAAACCGCTTTCTCCTTCGGTTAAAGTACCGATTACGATTCCATAAGGGTTAGGAATTACAGGAATAAACACGCCACTAGCCTTAGTCCACTCAGCAACCGGATCAGGAGTTGCCCACTGGGAAATAGTAATGAATTGCTTTTTGGACAAGCTTGTAAATGCACTTGCCTTTTCTTCTTCCGGAGTTACGCCCCAAAGTCCAGTACCAATCTTTCCGTTTCCAGTAGATACATAAAGAGTAAATACATTATCCGGTAAAAATCTCTTTGGAGTTCTCGTTGTATTTTCCTTGTTGGCAATTCCGTACATATCATCATCAATTACCATATTCAGACTATGCAGGCTAAACAAAAGATTTTCCACTTCTGCCTGAGTAATTGCCATTCCAACGAAATTAACTCCCTTAATAGCTTTCATTATTCCTTCATTCTTAAGCATATAAGAGCGCATTTTGGTAGAAGTCAGTGCGGTATTGACAACATATCCTTTGTCAAGAGCCATCTGAACCATGTCTGCAATATCTCCAAGGATATCATGGGTAGGATCTTCCCAGCCTTTCAGTGCCTTGAACTTATTTACTTT
>OCHV01001320.1_pt1 | contig 16459 bp, 15 predicted proteins | sample 1538461 | NCBI WGS metagenome assembly OCHV01 (sample SAMN04571692, study PRJEB22368) | human gut metagenome | biome: human gut; material: stool | host: Homo sapiens | place: Luxembourg | collected 2012-08-03 | reverse complement strand
CTTTCGCCCGAGATGATGCAGCGACGTGAGGGTGAGAGCCCCGAGGAGCATATAGCCCGCATCACGGCGCTGATCAACAAGGCGGCCGAGGCGATGGCCGTAGCCCTCGTGGAGCGTAAGCGCCGCATGGAGGCACGCTCCCGCAGAATCGGATAACAAATCTAAAATACGAAAAGATGAAAGAGAACACCCTGGAGCTATCCTTCGAGATGTACGAAGAGTTGAAGGAGACTCTTATCAAAACGCTCCGCACAGAGTTGGCCGAAGCACGACCACAATCGACGGCGGCCATTGATGCGGACACAATCATGGAGCTGCTCCAAACAATCTCCGATCGGCAGGAGCAGATTAGCGAAGACCTCGGAGCACAGATCTCGGAGATCGACGAGAAAGTGGTGGAAATGGAGATTCCCGAGGAGCTGCCGCCGCGGATGGTACAGCACCGTTTCTCGCTCTCTCTTGACGCAACCCGCCACTTCTGGCTCTTCATGTCGATGTTTATCGTGATTGCGGTGCAGTCTGTCGGGCTCTACCTGGAGTGGCGGCCCGACCGAGGCCGATATGACAACGATCTGAAGTATCGTTATGTGCTGATGAAGGTGAGGCATCGCCGAAACGGCTGTCGGAGTTGGAGGCGCTGTTCGAGGTCGAGCGGGATCAGCGGCGTATCGACTCAATGCGGAAGAATGTCAAGGAGTACGAACGCTTGGTACGTAGAAGGGCGGCTTTCGACGAGCAGACGCGACTGAAAACTCAAGAAGCGGAACAACTCAAACGTGATGCAGCGAAGTTAAAGAACAAGTAGCCATTCCCTTTCTGACGCAAAAATAAGCCGCCGGGCGGACAGCGCAAGGTCAGGACGAGTTGCCACAGGCAAACCTTGCGCAAAGTCCCTCCGGCGGCTTTGACTTGTCGCTACCAAACGGGAAGGGAGAACTATAGGGAAAAGCAATGGCCCGAGATGTCTAAATAAGATACATATTGGTTCTTTTCAGGATTTTTCGCTACCTTTATTAGTCGTATTCATATGATTTGAAGTCTTAAATGGTCTGATGATGGAATCAAAATATTACAAATATATTTTTGCAATCATTCTCGTCGCTCCTATTGTTGTAAATATAATACTATACTGCACCAATCCGATACCATGGCTAATTCCCTCAGTTGGAGAATCCAGCGATTGGATTGGTTTTTGGGGCAGTTATGCCGGTGCCATTATCGGAGGATTAATTACTCTTTTCGTATTACACTATACGATAAAAGAGAACTCCAAAGTCAGAAATATACAAGTAAAAACCATTAAATACACACAACAACAAACATGGCTGGAGAATTTGCGGAAACAAAATTGATTGAAAATCGCTAATTAATTAGATTATGAACGTAAAAAGATTATTAATTCTCGCTATATTTTCCCTAATTCCCTTCTGTTTGTTTTCTCAAACAACTGTTATTCCTGATGGGAAAAAGGTGCCTATTGTGGTTTACTCTCCATTTAATTTTCATGGCCACCTTATGGATGCACTTCAGTGCACTCCAGCGCAGGATTATTATGTAGTGACAGAGGATAAAACTTATCTTTATGATAATCGTATTGGACCGGGATACTATCAAGGAGAATATAGAGACAGGCAATTAAGAGAAACCAAGATATTGAATATCTCGAATTTTAAGAATACGATTCTATCTAATGACAGTTGTTTTTTCTTTTCTCCGACTCCAAGTCGAAAATACAACAATGACTACTTAGGTATTAAACGAGGAGAGGCTCTTTCGTTTATAGATATTAATGGGGTTGAGTATGCATCGTTAGAGGAATTATTAACGAAGATATATAACGCTAAATCTTTGGATGTTTTTTTTGATGCATATTTATCTGAGGTCAAAAATGCTTTATATCGTAGAGGAACCTATAATATGCTATATCTAATACGTGACGAAGATCAAGCCAAATCAATATTGAAGGACAACTATGATTTTATTTATTTCTACAATCATAATGTTGATTTAGCCATAGAGAATTTTGTTGATTATTTAAACGCTATAATTACTGATGGAGCTGTCAATAAAAAACTAAAAGGAGAGTTGAAAGATTTTTTTGATGAACAGCCTAAATTACAGTCATTTAATAAAGCGTTTAGAGACTATGTCAACAATAATAATGAAGATCGTATATATTTGATGCTTGTGGATGTTTCTCCTGTCTTGAAAAGTAATTTAACAAGTCAAGAGTATGAAAGTTTTTATAAAAAACAGCTTATAGATAAGAACAAAACTATTGCGGCTTATAATTATCTGGCAAAAAAATATCATAAAGAAATCTATCAGGATCGTATTCCAGGCTGGGATCCAAACTACAACACAATTGTCGATTACCTAACAAAAAATGTATTGTTTCCCATAGAATAGGTATTTGCTGCAATAAAGCGAACGGCGCGACAGAAGGGCCGTCAGTTCGGTAATGGCCAAGCCGAACAACTGCCGGGTGAAGATGTGGTCGGCCCGCTGCTGCCGATCGGGAATCTGCTCGCTCAACCCCTCCATTAACCGTTTGGCAATCTCCCGCAGGAAGACTCCCGTTTTGCTTACAGGGTCAAGGAACCGCGCATCGGGATTGTGCCACAACTCCGCAGGCAGCAGATCGAGCATGCGATTGACAACGACCGAAGGGGTGAACATCTCGTCGTTGCTCAGATTGGCAGGCAGGTCAACACATAGGGGTTATAGTTCTTCATCGGCTCCGAGTTTGAGGAAGCGAACAAGCGGATATTCGGCTACGGGGGGCGGAATAAAGGCGGCATCTCCGAGGTCGGAGAAGAGGTTGGGACCCTCCATCGGCTGGCTTTGCAGCAGGTTGGGCAGCGTGAAATCGCGGCGTTTGAACCGCCCGCCGCCAATGTTCGACCACTCGGCAAAGACAATCGGCCGCGCCGAATCGTCCGGGGTTTGGAGGGTCAGGGCATCACCCCAAAGAATGTTGGTCGCAAGTAGATAGCGCACCGCACGGCAGCAGGCGGGCTTCATGCTCTTCGGGAAGAGAGCCCGGTATGCCGTCAGGAACGTATCGTAGAGATGATTGCGGCAGAGCGTCACGTTGTCTGCCAGAATGTCGATTCCGTAGAGACTCGATACGGCAATCGCGGCATGGCGTTCCCATTCGGATTGCGTCGCGGCATAACGGGACGACACGACGGCGAGTTTGCTACGCAGGATCTCGATCAGAAAAGCGCCCTGTCCGCAGGCGGGTTCGAGGAACCGGGATTCAATGCGCCCGGTCTCGTTCTTCACGAGGTCGCACATCGCCTTGACCTCACGCTCGGCGGTGAAGACCTCTCCGTGATCGGCCACGCGCTGACGCGAGATGATTTGCGGTGTATGGGATTTGGTGGAGGGCATAGGCTTGAAAGCTTCGCCCCGACCCTCCGTTAAGCAACATAAAGAAGGCGTGAAACCATTCGTTGTCGCTTATTTGACTTTGCAGGCTCTGGTAAACCTATGTACACAAATAAGCACGAACGGTCCACGCCCATGGACGTGAACCTCCGCTGCTTATTCTCGTGTACTTCAAAAAATTTACCAGATTTCGCAAAGTCGAGAATAAGAGCCAAAAGCTCAATTAGTTATATGTTGATATTGTCTTTTTCTCTTGTCGTTGTTCTGTTTCTTGGTTTTACGGATTCAAAGATGGAAAAAATCCCGGGATTTATATCATCAGGGGAGGAGTAGATTTACCAATTTAACAAGGTAGTTTTTGTCGAAGAATTACCCCGCCAAATAGCCTAGTCAAGCATCTTTCACAGCACGTGTGAGGAAAATTCGGGGAATAAAAATAGCTTAATCAATGTATATCAACAGATTAAGCGATTTTACTGGTGTCCGGAAAAAGATTTGAATGCCGCCATAAGCTGATAATGGCAGCATCCGCCCACTCCAGTCGACCCGCAGACTGGCCGCACCGTGATGCCGGATCTGGTGGTCAAGCCCGCAGTCATACCCCGTGAGCGAGGTGTTGCGCAACGTCCACCGCATCGGCACGGAGTTGTTCCATGCATACTCGAAATCGAGGTTGTACTCCGTCGTACCGACCGGGTAATCCTTCCCACAACTGATACTGGTCCCGAGGATCAAAAAAGAAGCGCTCAATAAAGATAATTTTAGCCCCTTTATCAATTCCATTCTCTTATGCACCGAGTTTCTTGTCGGATCGTCTTATCCTCCCAATCGGTTTGAATTATTCAAAATCCAGAAAAAATTCAGACGGCGATATATGGGATATAAATACAAGATAATCATATTGACCGACAATATCATGATCCCAGAATTCATCTTCGAGCTTCATAGACCCGACATGTCGGAACTTCATCTGCTTGAGCCATTCGAGGGCCGGGGCATGCTCCTCGCGCATCCGCTTCAGGTCGAGGATGAAGAGGGGTTCGTCCAGCTGACGAAGCAGATACTCCAGCGTGCCGGGGTAGGCCTCCTGGGCATCATGCTGCCACTTCCGCACGCCGGGCTTGATAATCGTATACCGCCCGTCGTAGAAGGTGAAGCCGAAGGTGACGTAATCCGTCCCGAGTTGCCGGTCGAGCCAGTAGCCCATTCGCTTGTCCGCTCGTGAGATATGTCCGTTGTGGGCCCAGAGCACCATGCGCTCGTCGGGATGCTGCCGTCGGAGCCAGAGCAGGTTCTCGGCCATGCACCGGTCCCGCCAGAATAGGTCATGACCCTGTCCCAGATACTGCCGGATGAGGGTGATGCACTGGCGCAGTCCGGACGCCGACGGGTCGATGCGGGTCTCGAGGCTGTCGAGCTCCTGCGTAATCTCCCCGGCCAGCTGCGGGTCGATGCGCGCCATGCCTCGTTCGTCATACCGCAGTACCTTATCCAGTTTGGAATCTATCCTGTCCAGCAGCTTCAGCGCTGCATCGTCCCCCTTCAGTCCCTGACGGAGCAACTCCCGGGTCTTCGCGGTTGATTGCATGTCAATGCCCGAAAATTCGATCCGGTGGCCGTCGATATTGCGCTGCCGCATCCATTCGACCAGCGACAGCACTTCGTTCACATCCCAGACCCACATGTCGAGTCCAAATATCCCGGCCCGGGCGTGCCCGACACCCGAACGGATATAGTCATTCAGAACGGTGCCATTCGCCATTTCAGCCTCGAAGACGACCCGATCGAAGCCCAGCTGCCGGTTCAGATAACGAATTATCCGCTCCTTCAACCGGAAGATTTCGCTTGCCCCGTGCGAATTTTCCCCCAGGGCGACCACCGTGCCCGCCCCGACCAGCCGGTCGAGCAACCGCAGTTCGACGGAATCCCCATCGGCAGGGTCGCAACCCCGCAGCAGATAGATATAGCGACGGAGCTCCCGTTTTTCGCGAGGGGTCAACCGGTATTTCAACTCCGGAATCACTGTATCGCGGAGCTTCTGGCCGTTGATTCGGACCTCAAGGTCGTCGAACCAGGCAGTGTCACTCCCCGTCAGCATGCCGCCGATGTAAATACCTGCTGCCGAGTCTGGAACTTGTCTGCGAAGCGTCATACGGTGCCACCCTGACTTGCTGTGCTTATGGTGGGCTGACCCGACGCAGAACTCCGAATCCCGGAAGGGAACAGGGCCGCTCTCCATCTCTTGGGGAAGAGCGAGGAGGAGATTGGACCGATCTGCCGGGTGTCCCTCCGTACGAATCCAGCCGCTCAACTCGACTTCGTGACCGGCGACGAGCGAGTCGGGCAGCATCTGATAGAAGCAGACAGGCCCCCGGCTGGCCGAATCGCTCCGTTCAAGTCGCAGCGAAGAGCGGCCACGATACCGGCATAGGGTATCACGCCGGGAGACGTACTCCTCGGCGGACTGATCGTTATACTTCCATCGGGTCAACCTGTCCAGCCCGTCCGTATGTTCGAAATCGAGGTTATATGGGCCTGGATAGAGCGTGCTGCAGCTGCAGAACAAGGCACTTATGATTACAGCATAGTATCGAAAAATATTCATTCGTGTTTTTTTTGTATTAAATATAGAAAAAAACAACAAACAATAAATCGATTATCAATTGCTTAATTGATATTTATTAAGTGTAAGTGTTGAGCCTTGTACTTGTTAATGGTAGTTTTACCAGCGGCCGTTTCGGTAGCACCAGCCGTAATTGATTAAACGTGGTGAGGATATCCGCCTAAATATCAGCGAGCCAGCTCCAGTGCCCGTTCGAGTACCTCGTCACGCCCGGCCTGCAACCCTTCTGCCGTCGGCAGCACCTCAACATCGAGGCGCACGCCCACGGTCTGGGGCTGGGTCCCGTCCGGATAGAGGGCGCCGATGCCGGAGAAACTGGTCATCTGACCGGGCAGCGGAATCCAGACAATGGAGCCGTTGGCACCCGAGGTCGGCGAGCCGATGGTCAGCGTCTGCGGGCAACTCTGGAACGCCATGGCCTGGAACTCGGGGTTGCTCTGCGTCATCTCGTCGACCAGTAAAATTACCCGCCCTTTGTAGGGTTCGGTGCATCGTGTAGCAACCTCTCCGAAGTCCTCGAACAGCCACTGCTCCTGCCGGTAGAAGAGGCCGGGCAGGGCCAGTGTCTGATAAAGCGCCTGCCTAACAACGACCGACTCGGTGCGCAGCAACTGGCCAATCAGCGCTATCAGCGCGCCGTCCACATTCAGCGGGTAGGTGCGCAGGTCGATGATGAGTGCCCGCGTGCGGGGCAGCGTCTGCCCGACCTCGGCGAGGTGCTCGCGTGAGAAGGTCCCGGCGTAGATGTAACCCACCGAATCGGCCAGCAGGCGGAAGGGCGGCTGTGCGAGCTGGGCCGGGTCGTAAATGGGGGAGACGCTGCCATAGGGTACCGTTGCCACGCGGAGCGTGTCGCAGGCCCCGGCGCGGCGGCGAACTACCTCGGCGGTATCGCGACGTGTGCTAAGCCCGTAAAAACGGAGGGCCTGGCGCAGACTCGCCTCGTTCGACCGCGAGGCATACTCCCGCAGCAGCTCCAGCCGTTCGGAGATAGGCTCCCCGTCGATGGCCACCACTTCGTCGCCCCGTTCGAGGGCACTGTTGCCGGAGTAGCCGACGAAGAGGCGCCCTTCGGCCTGGAGCGGCCACACGGGCAGCATCCGCTGTCCAAAGAGCATCTCGACCGGCGCGACGGCATGGCCGTCGTTGAGTTCGCGGATTAACCGCATGTAGAGGCGGGCAAAACATCTCCCGTCCGTTTCAACACCCATGAGAGGAATATAGGTGGATAGCACTTCATTCCACGGGTGCAGCGTCAGCGAACGGTTCGGGGCGTAATACTCGATGACATTCCACAGCCGGAAGAGCGTCAGCAGGTTGAGCCCGCTATCCATCTGCGGAGTCGGATAGGACCTCTCGTTGCGCAACGAAAGGTAGTGATAACCCGGTCCGTTTTCCATTGTTCCCATGCGGAGGTAGAAGTTCTCATCGCGCTCGGCATAACGCAGGTCCTGCAGCAGCTTCGAGAGCTCCCCGCCTAGCAACACGGTGTCGGCCGTCCAACCGAGGTCGGCTGTCTCGACCAGGTCATACGGTGCCAGCGCCTGTTCGCACTCGATCCGGTTGGGGGTGTAATCTCCCAGCGAGCGTACCCAGTTGAGCAGGTGCCGGTTGCGGGTCACCCGGTCGGCATGCACGACCCGGGGCAGCAGGGCAAAGAGGGCGCTGTCGACATCGACGCGGCACAGCGTGTCGCAAAAGACCGGATGGTGGTACTTGGCATAGCCCCAGACACGGCAGAGGGTTTCGAGATTTCCGACGGCACGGGGATCCTTCAGATCCTCCGCCGTGAGGTTGAATCCGGAGGAGGCGGGGACAGGAACGGGAGGTTGCTGGGCCTGCATGACAGGTGCAACGCTCAACAGACAAACCAGAACACAGAAAATACGAAACAATGCTCTCATTTTACTTCTTGTTAAGTGATACAAGCAGATACGCAATTGATAAGATATTGTCAGAATATCATTTTCCATTTTTAAGGAATCAGACATGTTCCATCGGCTGAAGCCTTTCATGCAACGAATTTTCTAATCCAATTCCTTCTGTTCGGGAAACCCATTTGTTCCAACTATTGCAAATATATATGCAAAATATTTTAGATGTAATAGTTTTATTTAAAAATATTTGCACGACGGTGAATTTTTCGTGTCGGATGGAGAGGCCGGTTTTCTTGCGTGTATATTAGGATAAATGTTATATATTTGTGTGGAAATGTTTACCGACATCCATAATACCTATCCAATCAGATACTGCGAAATGGCGGAAAGAGTAAGACGCACGAATGCTGAAATCGATCATACCGTAATGGCTGAACTCGAAAAACTGGTCATCAAAAGTGGTTTCGGTAATATTTTGGGAGAGTATTGAATATTCAAGTCTTGTGATAAATAGCCGTCAATCGAGGAGAGAAAATCTCAAGATTACACTCAAGAAAAATAATATAGTTGCTTGATTTTTAGGTGTAAAATTGGGTGTAAATCTAGTACCTACTAGATCTACACCATTGTTTTCGGTGTATGGGAAACCTGCACTTATGATCTCGCAATATTTCCTTTCTCTGAGATATTTGAGAAATCGTAAAGAATGATTATTTTTGAATAAACAAAACTTGATGAATGTGAACCTGATATCCAACGGTGTCAATGAACTCTTCGCTGGCATAATGTCCGAAAATATTAACCAAGGCATTTTGCCAATCGTTGGCTCTTCTTGCCTGGCTCATCGGCGTTATCTGCGATTGGAAATGGACTTGTATTCGATCAGGTGGTGCCCGAAGAAAGAATATATGAGGTCCGAATGTCTATCGATGGCTTCTTGGAATTCTTCTCTTCATGATGCCTGTTTTTTGTAATGATCTTTCCATGCGTAGTGAATCAATTATATGCCTGAAGTTGGCCGATTGACGGATTTCTTTAATTTAGGAAACAACATATTCATGAAAAAAATTTGTATCCTTGTTTCAGTCTTTATCAGTGTCTGCTTTTCAGGCTATTCTCAACCCATTGAGAGGCGTGATACGATTCAAAATACGGTTGTCATTTTTCGGCAGAATGTTGTCACCATCGCTCGTGTCGGAGGCTTAACGTCTTATCAAGACTACATGGAGTTGTTAAAAAACAATACGAATGATCCGCATACCTTCAATCAATTTCAGACCACGGCCTTCCATCAAGCGCATACCGGATATTGTAAAGAGCGACTCAAAAATGCTATAATTGCGGCAGTGCCGAAAGATCGACTTGAGGGAGTTGCCCGAATTGACATGGGGATAATCCTGTCACTGTCCGGGCATATCGAATTAATCACGGTGTTCCCATCAAAGGAAATGGAGAGGCAATGGACAGCCGTAGATTACTACAAAATGGATAAAACGTTGAAAGGAGCCATTTTTTATGCTCCTTGGAATGTCCCGATTCCATATTGTTATTTTCATGAATCTATTCCGATTGCAAATTAACTGTCCTGTAGGCGAAAATAACCGGTGTCTGAATTCTATATTTAGGGTCATGAAAAAAATCGTTATCCTATTTCTCATATTGGGATATGGCCTTGTCTCTCGGGCAGCATGCCCGGAGCGGATCCAAGCCTTCTACACTGCGTATATGGGTAATCTTTTGGATGGAGATTGCTTAAAGAACAAGGAGTTGTGCGAATCCTGCATGACCCGTGCATTGATCCGGAAAATTCAACGCATCTCCTCTGCGACAGGAGTTGATGCCGTCATTCGAAGCCAGGATATCAATGAGGATGCCATCCGGTCATTATCTGTCAGGAGTCTGGGCGACGATTGGTATATGGTTCGCTATCTTTGGGATAAGGATGATGCAAAAACGGCAACGGAAATCCCTCTTAAGGTTTTAAGCACGGGTGATGCCTGGCAGATCGTCTATATCACGCCGATCTGGAATGGGGTTCGGTATGGAGATCATTTATTGTTGACCGAGGAGGATAGGCCCCAGACAATCAGTCAAGAATCGGGGCAGGCGTTTCTCGAATCCTTTTATCAGGCATATTTGGCTCCATACGTTCGCATGTCCGAAAATCTGCCGGATGAACTGCATGCATTGAGGGCGAAATATCTGACCTCTCAGGCAATCCGAGAGTTCCAAAGAGCAGAACAGGATCAGTCAGGCGATGGGGTGGAAGGATACGATTTTCTGATCGACAATTTTGATTTCGATGGCCTGTGGTATGACTCTTTGTACATACAATCTCTGGATAACGGCTACATCGTGGAATATAAATCCGGAAATCTGGTTCATAAAATTATCATTGCATTGAAGAAATGCGGCGGCAACTATTTTATCGATGGAATATCGCTTGGTTAAGCCTTATTAATTCCAATAGATCGTTGCCGATCATTTAAAAGAGGGCCCTATGAAAAATCTGTTTTCTGCGATCATATTGCCATTCCCCGGCTTTGCATTTACCCGGGCGGAACGCAACGTGAGACAGTTCATCCTGGTATTCGGCCTGATTCTTGTCCATCTGACAGGGTACTCGCAACCTGCAGAAAGGCGCGATACACTCAAGGATGGCGCAGTTGTTTTTCGTCCGATGTCCGATACGTACACGAAGGTAACGGTGCCCCGAGCGGGCGGCCCCTCTTCCCGGGAGGATTATATCAGACTGATGAACGAAACTCCCTGTGATAAACACACCCAGTCCCAATACAATCGGGATGTTGCTCTGGTGGTACAAACCGTAGAGGCCAGAAACCGGATTCGCGATACGATCCTTTCCGTCCTGCCTGTAGAGAAATTAGAGGGGATTCCACGAATTTTGATGGAGATGGTTCTATCCCCCTCCGGACAGATCGAATGGATTACCTTTTACTCGACCCGAGCAATGCAGCAGCAGTGGACGGCAGAAGATTATCAGAAACTTGACCGGGTCTTGAGAAGCAGCGTGTTTTACACCCCCTGGAAAGGCCGGATTCCATATTGCATCTTCATGGAGGCAATCCCGCTTTCCGATGGTCGAATCCATCTTGACATGTCGGTTGACGAGCATTTCGACAAGGTAACCCTGCTGCTGACAAACCGGTTTGAGGATAAGGTCATATGGGCCTCCTATCCTCCCATGATTGCCGAGATTGGAAATACAGGAATCAAGGTCGATTTCAGAGACCGTTCCCAAACTCTTTGGACCTGGAAATATCCGTTTCAGGAGGTTGGACAGCCATTTTATTCGGCATTCACGGTTGAGTCGTTGGAAACAGTCCGTATGGAGGCCGATCTTGCCGCGGTTTCCGGGAAATTCCGGGACGCGTTGGAGTCCATTAAAATAACGGTCGGCTTTCTGATGCTTCATCCGGCAACGGGTAAGGGATACGAGGTGCTGGATTCATTTGTGCTGGACAGGACGGAAAACAAACGGTCTGCAAAGCTGAACCTGCGCCCACAGGCCGAGTAAATACACCGGATATGCGGGAAAATCCCGCCCGGAAAGAGGCCCCATCGGCAGATCGCTCTTCTGCAGGAATCCGCAGATGCTCCCGGATTGTCGGAATCCAGGTCTCTGAGATGCGTTTAGCCGCAAAAAATTGATCGTCTCGCGGGGAAGGGGAGGAAGTTGTCGGGGAGAGACAGAATCCTCAAAAAAATGGGAAAAAGATGAATCGAAGAATCTTGAAATTGCTTGTTCCGCTGTTGCTGGTCTGGCTGAACGGCCTGGGACAGGAGCGATGCTCCGAAACGGTCCGAATCCGGGTGCCATTGGTCGACTATACGCCCTACGGCCTCACGTCTGCCCTGCAGGAGGCCATGAGCGGCGATCCGCAGAGCGGGTATGTGGAGTACGTGAACGGGAAGATTCTGGCCTGTTTCCGGCATGTTGTATACACGCCGCGCCTTACCCAATCACCGACGAAATTCGTTCGAGACATCACGGCAGCAGATCGGGCGATGACGGTCGGCCCGCTCTTCAGCCGGTTCGAATCCGTTGTCCGAACCATCGATTCCTGCTTCTTCTTCTCGCTCTTTCCCAACCGTCCCTCCGTCTTCAGTTATGATCTGCTCGGGCGGTATGTCGATGGCCGGATCCGCTATATGGATCGTGAAGGGCATGAATTCGACGGACTGCGGGAGCTCATCGACGCCAGATTCGGCAGCATGGATCGGTTTGCCGAAGCATGGCTGAATTTTTCGGAAAAGGCGCTGCTCGGCGATTGCCAACATAACGGCCTGCACGATTTTCAGTCCGTGGATGAGGCGGTCAACCAATTGAAATGCGATCCCGGTTTCTGGCTCCGGTTCCATCCTGAAGAGACGGATACCGTCATCGCCCGGTTTCTGGATCAACTTCAGAGCATTCTGTCCATTGATTCGGTGCGGGAAACGTTGACCGGGGAGATCACGGACGTAATGGCAGGAGAGCCCCCGCTCTCCTGGAACGAGGTATTATGGCAATACCGGCAGGCGGAGCCATCGGTTTATCTGGCCGGATGGAATGTAAAACCGATTCTCGAACGGAATTTCCATGCGGACGACTACGTCCGGTTGGTGCGGGGGCTGCGGATGCGGCAGGCCGAAACCTTGTCGGCATACCTGTTTCTTGCCGATACATCTCGGGACGAAATTCTGAAATCCGGCAGCAGTGGTATTCTGGATGATTGCTCAATTCTGCAATACCTGGCTCGCTATCTGGCCGAGTAACCCAACTTGCCCCCCCCCGGCAGATTCTTCAGTGAAAGGTGAATGTCGTTGTGTATGTTTTCAGTATCTTGAAAATGTCTTGAGATCGATGATATCGATTTGCGTGTTGAATCTTTCGCCCGATCAGAATAAATCCGGAGAGACGGGCCTTACGCTGGCGGATTGCCCATGAAGAGATGATCGCTTTAAACTGAATATAGTGATATAGCTCAAAATGATTTTCTCTGATCCAGGCTTTTTTCACAGCCTCCTAAATAAAAATCGATTGCTATTTTACTTCCTGAATGAATAGATAAAATAGCGATCGATCGAGGGACTGGAATTTTGTCTGTTAGTTAGTAGTATTATGGCCTGCTTCAACCCGCTGAGCTGAGGGGTTATTTCTCGGAAAATCCGGATTGTGCACCGGTCGTTCTCATCCAAAACAGGTGCGACGGAGATGTTTCTCGTATAAAGACCAAATAGTCGAACCTTTCCGTAATTTTTTTGTCCGGGAACTCATTATCAACCTTGATGGCTCCGACATGCCGGAACGACAGATCGTCAATCCATGCGAGAACGGGCGCCCCCTCTTCCCGCATTTTCTTCAGGTCGAGTATGAAAATCGGTTCGTCGAGTTGTTCCAGGATGTATTCGACAGTACCGGGATAGGCTGTCGTTGCTGTCGTTGCCTTCTGGACATAACCTTTGCCATCTCTGTTTAGAGCTGTATAGACTCCGTCATAAAAGGTAAAACCGAAATTTGTATAGTCCGAGTCCAGGGTATCGTTCAGATATCCACCCATCTTGCCTGAACTTCTTTCAATGTGTCCGTTGTGCGCCCAGATCATGATGCGGGATGAGGGTTTCTGACGCTTTATCCAGAGTATGTTATCCGCCATACACCGATCACGCCATGCGAGCGGTCCTTGCCCAAGGAACTGTCGGATGAGCGTTACGTTCTGATGCAGCCATTCTTTTCTCTCCTTGTCATCGGGTAATTTGTTCATGCGTTCATCGATTTTGGACAGTTCCCGTTCGATGGTCGAAGCAATTTCAGCATCGATTTGAGGATTCCCGATCGAGGAATAGCTTAATACTTTTGTTAATGCATCCTCAATGCGGTCAATCAGTTGCGACGACAAATTGTCGTCTTTAAAAGCCGTTTTAAGATTCTCAACGGAGCCTTCGACACTTTGCATGTCAAATCCCGTGAAGCTTATTTCCGACTTTGGCTTCCGGTCGTTGTATTTTTTCATCCAGTTGACTAACGACAGCATTTCATCCGTACACCATATCCACATGCCCATCCTGCAAATTAACGGTATCGGGTCACCTTCACCATCTTGGATGAGGCCGTTCAATGGGTATGCTTTTGGCATATCCGCCTCAATGGAGAAGACGTCAAATCCCAGCTCTTCAACCATATAGCGGATGAAGCGATCTTTCAACCGGAATATCTCACTCGATCCGTGCGTGTTTTCACCAAGAGCCACAACCGAACTCTCTCCAATCAACTCTTTGAGAACGTTCAGGTCGTTCGTGTCCGTTGCGTCGGGGGCAACCGTCCGGATCGGATGGAGATATTTTCGCAACTCTTGCTTGTCCTTGCGTGTCAAACGAATTTTGGGGGAGGGCTGGATCGTATCCCGGAGAGGGATTCCGTCAATGCTTATTTCCAGATTGTCGAACCAGGCCTCTCCGCGCCCTTTCATGATGCCGCCAAATTCGATGTAGGAAGCGTGGTTGTCAAACTGTTTTTTTATGACAATTTGTGTCCAGTCGGATGAATTGCGGACGCCTCGGTTTAGCGTATCTATGGGAAAATTATTGTAATTGATATGCTCATATTCTTCAAAATATAAATCGGCAAATCCATCTGTCAGCTGATTTGTCTTAATCCAACCTTTTAATTCTACGGTTTTACCCTGGATCATTGAAGCGGGAAGACTTTGATAAAATATCGCCCACCCGCTTTTCTCCGGATCGATTTGACTCATGCGCAGACTATATCTTCCAGACCTCTTTTGCTTGGAATCCAGTTCTGACGCATATCCATGATAGGATTTATCCGGTATTCCCCATTGTGTGGGCAGGTTTGTATCTGTGGTATATTCAAAATCAAGATTGTATCTTGTTGTCCGAATATGATTGCATCCGTAACAAATCAGGATTAAGAGGGCTAAAGATATTTTACGGTACATTGCTTTTAACAAGTTTTAGTCAGTGATGCAAAGTTGTACGGACCGGGTTACAAAAAGTGTCCGGGAACAGGCTCTCGGATCTTTCAAAGATAGTGATTTTTGTTTTTCGATCAATACAAGCCCGTAACGATGTTCCTGTCAATTCTATAAGTCTTCTCATTTATTTTGTTGTCCACTATAAAAAATCTAAATAATCGATAGTCCTTAGGTCCTTTCTTTGGATCCGTATTCAACCTCTCTGATTTAAAATAGCACTGTAAATGTAAAAACTTCACCCCGCAGGTCGGATAGAAGAGCGTGGTTCTATCCTGATTCGCCGGTTAAACAAAAAGAGCAATTCCGTGATGGAATTGCTCTTTTCTATCGGGTAGTATGAGGGATTAACTTACCGGACAAAGTTCATCCGATTCGATCTGCATGACGACCATTTTGTGCTGCGGTCGATAAAGCAGCCATTCCCGGAATGCTTCGGATTCCATGGTGCGCACCCGGAACGAGAGGGCGGCAATCATCTCCAGACTGTAGAGATCGCCGCGTCCGGTAATTTGATGCGTGCGGTATTCATTCATCCGTTTATCTTTATAGATTGCCCGGATATTGTTTCTGATGGCCACGGGGAAAACCCCGAAGAGCCGGGCAATCTCCGTTTCGGTCATCCAGACGGTTCCATCCTGTGAGCATGTAACCGTGACGTGGTTGTTTTCCGCATCGATGGTGATTGATCCGAATTCTATTTCGCGTGCACTCATTATATTCTTATTTTATGGTTTTATATTCTGTTATGAGATTTATATCAAGAATAGTTTTAGTTTGTATTCGGTTCTTGACATATTGAATCGCCGTGTAATATAATCAATATATTCTGCTTTCAACCAACCTGATATCAGGAAAAATCAGCATACTTATATTGCACTTGCTCTGCGACGTCTCCGGATGCCTGCATGGTCGAGTTTCTGAGAGAGCATCTCCATGTCCTTGCTGACTTTGCGGTCGGTGATTCTGGCGTAGATCTGCGTGGTGCGGATGTTCGTATGACCGAGAATCTTCGAGACGGTTTCGATGGGTACGTCGTTGGCCAGCAGCACCGAGGTTGCGCAGCTGTGCCTTGCCATATGGAAGGTCAGTCGCTTGTTTATTCCGCACATGGCGGCAATCTCCTTCAGGTAGTCATTCACCCGCTGGTTGCTGATTACGGGCAGCAGTTTCCCATTGGGGAGCTTTCCCTTGTACTTTTTCAGGATGGCAATCGGAATATCCAGCAGACGGATTGATGCCGTCACCTTGGTCTTGTGCCGTTTGCGGATGATCCAGAGGTTGCCGTCGAAACCGGTGCTGATGTCGTCGGGCTGCAGCTCGCAGACGTCGATATAGGAGAGTGCCGTGAAGCAGCTGAAGATAAACAGGTCGCGGACCTGTTCAAGTCGTCGGGAGGGGAATGTGTGGTGGTAGATGGCCATAATCTCCTCCATGGTCAGATACCCGCGGTCGGTTCGTTCGAACTTGACCTTGAAGTTTCCGAAGGGATCAACGAAGAGCATACCCGTATTCTTGGCGAAATTGACCACGGTGCGGAGCCGCTGGACGAATTTCATGGCCGTGTTGTG